>Ga0265299_10001089_pt1 | contig 32561 bp, 53 predicted proteins | sample AusTroGonzalo_MG_4_FD_193485 | JGI IMG/M metagenome (GOLD analysis project Ga0265299, IMG submission 193485) | Bovine rumen microbial communities from tropical cattle in Woodstock, Queensland, Australia - Gonzalo_02 | ecosystem: Host-associated > Mammals > Digestive system > Stomach > Rumen ... | reverse complement strand
TAGTGGATGGGGGGGGCATCTAGTTATTGGGCATTGTAGATTTGAAGCAGGAAAGATGAATGGAATGACAGAATTTCCGTGCGTAGTTGTGGATAATCTCACAGATGAACAAGTTAAGAAGTTACGCATAATTGATAACAAACTTAATGAAAGTCAATGGGATAAGAAACTCCTTGAGATAGACATTGAAGATTTAGATTTTTCAGATTTTGATATTGATTTTGGATTTGGAGAGGAAAAAGAAGAAGTACAAGGCAGGGTGCAGTTTTCAGAAGTGTTAAATGAGGAACACAATTATATTGTTCTTTATTTTGATAATGATATTGATTGGTTACAGGCTCAAACCTTGTTAGATTTACCAAAAGTGAAGGCTCTTGTAACGAATAGGCAAGGAAAAGAAAGTAAGGGATTTAAAAGAGTAGGACAGGCAAGAGTTTTAAAAGGTTCAGAAGCAATAAGGAAGATAAGAGAAGCATGAATATAACAGTAAATATACCAAGTTATAAAAGACCAAAGGTGTTGTCTTTAGATTATTTGCCTTTCTGCAAAGTGTGGGTTGACCACAAAGAATATGAAGCATATAGAGAAGCAAATCCCAAAGCAAACATTATATCCTGTCCCGAGGGAATACAGGGAAACCTTTGCAGAATAAGAAATTACATCCTTGATAAAGAATTTGAAGCAGGGGTTGATTGTGTAATCATCATTGATGATGATATGCGTGCAATCGGTCAATGGGTTAAGGGTGATAATAATTATGGATATGAAGAAGAAATACTTATGGCTGACAGATTCATGGAGTGGGCAGAGAAATATGCCAGTTTATGTGAACAGTTCGGTTTTAAGTTTTGGGGATTGAATTGCAACCCCGACCCACAGGGATATAGACAATATACACCTTTTGGAACTGTCCAATATATTGGTGGTCCGTTTCAAGCATTTCTGAATAATCCATTGAGATATGATGAAGCATTACCCTTGAAAGAAGATTATGACATGACTATTCAACAGTGTAATAAATACAGGGGTTGTTTAAGACTCAATTCTTGGCATTATTATGTAAAACAGTCTGAACAGGCGGGTGGTTGTGCTACTTATCGTAATGAAGACAGGGAAAGACAACAGTTTGAAGCCTTGCAGAAAAAATGGGGTTCAGATATAGTTAAAAGGGATGGGGCAGATAAATCGCACAGGGCAACAAAAGTAAAAAGGCGTGCAGATTATAATCCGATAATACACATACCAATTAAGGGGGTATGATATGCCAGTAAGAAAAGTACAGGGCGGTTATCAATGGGGAACAAGCGGAAAGATTTACCCCACAAGAGAACAAGCAGAAAGACAAGGGAGAGCAATATATAAGAGTGGATACAGGGAAGAAAACAGGCAGACCAAGAAAAGAAATAAATGAAAACACCTTTATTGGGTTGTGTAAGATACAATGCACGCTTGAAGAAATTGCCAATGTATTTGAGTGTTCAGCAGATACAATAGAAAGGTGGTGCAAACGGACTTATGACCTTTCTTTTGCGGATACATATAAAAAGTATTCCGCAGAGGGCAAAGCATCATTAAGACGGAGTATGTTAAGACTGGCAGAAAAGAACGCAACAATGGCTATTTTCCTTGCAAAGAACTATCTTGGAATGACCGACAATGTAGAAGTTAAAGCAGACACTTCTTTGATGAGTGCCTTGCTTGATGTAGTAAAAGGAGAACAGAAATGAACGAAACACTTGAGAAAATCAAAGAGTACGCAGAAAGAATCAAGGTAATGACCGCATGGCTCATTGGAAAAAAGATTCTTGTTAAGTTTGTCGGAGATGAAAAGATTTATGAACTCGTTGATAGTCCGTCTTGGAATTGGAGCAAGGCAAGGTATTTTGTTGCTTAATCGTGAAGTTTAGTTCAAAACAGATTGAAACAATTACAAGACCATTCAAGGACAACAGCCTTGAAGTATTAGAGGGAAGCCCCCGAAGTGGCAAGACTACGGCAGGGGCTTTCCGTTATGCTAGGTTCTTGATAGAAACAGAAGATGAAAACCATTTAATCTTGGGATTCTCACAGGAGCAAGCCTACAAGTTGCTGATAGAATCAGACGGCATGGGTCTGCTTCATATCTTTGCAGGATGTTGCAAACTGAAAGATGATGAAAACGGAAAGCATCTATTGATACAGACACCAAAGGGAATACGCAGAGTTTACTATAAGGGTGGTGGAGATAACGCATCTTTCAAATCCTTTCAAGGTCTTTCACTAGGCTCTGTTTATTTTTGTGAGATAGATTTGATAACTATTCCCACAATACAAGAAGCATTGAGAAGAACCTTTGCAAGCAAATTAAGAGTACACTTTGCAGACCTTAACCCACCGAGTCCACAACACCCCGTTATCCGTGAGGTGTTTGAAGTACAAAACACAATATGGTCGCATTGGACAATGGACGATAACCCTGTTATCACAGAAGAAAGAAAACAGGAGTTGTTCAAGATATTGTCCAAAAATCCGTTCTTGCTTGAACGAGATTGGTATGGACACAGATGTATTCCGCAGGGTGTTATTTATTCCATGTTTGACTACAATGAGAACATAGTTGATAGCATACCCGAAGATGAACAGAAAATAGAAATGTTTTTCACAGGTGATGGCGGTATTCAAGATGCAACGAGTATTGGTTGTCATATTGTAACCCGAAGAAAAGACGGAAAATTCTGTTTGTATTGTGTTGCTGAATATTGGTATAGTGGTTCAGAAACAGGAATAAAAAAGGCTATGAGTATTCAAGCCAAAGAGATTGCAAGGGAGTTTGTGCCGTATTGCTTTAATAAGACACAGATGAACTATTCAGAATTTCTGATTGACCCTGCTTGTTTACCATTGAGAGAAGAACTTGAATTGAATGGAATACAGACAAGGGGAGCAGATAATAACGCTCACGATATAAAAGGAAGTAGTAAGGGTATAGAGGTAGGCATACAAAGAGCGCAGAGCCTTATAACGCAAAGGTTGTTCAAGTTGGTTAATACAGACAAGTATGACCATTACAACTTTCTGAAAGAATTGACAATGTATGTTGTAGATGCTCACGGCAAACCTGTAGACCTTTATAACCACAGTTGCGACCGATTTAGATATGCTTGTAACTACTTTATTCGCAACTATATCAAGGGTATGATTTAATGCTATAATATAAGCAAGAGGTATAAAACTATGGCAAAAATGAGATTAGTTGGCGCAGGTAATCCCAATCCTGTTCTTTATCTTACAATGAGTGGCACTATGTCAAATGCCCCTAACATTGGGGAAGATGTTGACCTTACAGGTCTTACATTTACAGCACATTACTACAATGGAACAACAGAGAATGTAACAAGCAAGGTACTTCTTTCAAGAAAGAAATGGGGTGAAACAGTTGGCACACAGAAACTTGAAGTCGGATATGATAACAAGAAAGTTGTTATTACTGCATCTGTTGTTGGTTATCTTGATTCTATAGAGGTAAAGACACCACCTACAAAGACAGCATACAGAGTAGGTGAAACAATCAACACAACAGGTATGGTTATTACTGAAAAGTTTGAAGATGAATCCGAAGTGGACATTACAGAGGGATTTGTAATTTCTCCTACTGTTATGGCAAGTGACACCACAGAAATAACAATTTCTGTTACTGTCGGGGACATTACAAAGACAACTACACAGGCACTTACACTTGTAAGTCTTGATTCTATTTCTGTTGATACTCCCCCGACAAAGACAGCCTATAAAGTAGGTGAAACAATTAGTGCAAGTGGTCTTGTCCTTACTGCAACCTATACAGACGAGTCAGAAGATGAAGTGACCGAGGGTTATACTTTTACACCCGACACAATGGCTAGTGATACAACAGTAATGACAATTTCACTTGAGGTTGCTGGAGTGACTAAAACTACAACACAGGCTTTAACTCTTGTTTCACTTGATTCTATCAGCGTTAAGACACCGCCCACAGTTACAAATTTTGTACAGGGAGCAGATATAGACCTTACAGGTCTTGTTCTTGAAGCAACCTATACTGATGACAGCACAGATGAAGTAACAGAGGGCTATACTTTCTTACCGACAGTTATGGCAGAAGACACAACCGAAGTTACTATTTCCTATACAGAAAATGGAGTAACAAAGACAACTACACAGGCTGTCACTCTTGCCGAATAAGGAACAATGAATGTATAAGATAGAACGCAATAAGAAGTACACTCTTCAACTTGCTTTGAATGATGAAGTGTTGAATATCAAGTTAGACGGACTAAAGCAATACAAGAAGTATCTTGAAGCACAGGAAAGGTTGCTTGATATTCAGCACAAAATGGAGATTATGAGCAAGAACGCATCCGAAGATAAGAACCTTGACGAGATGATAACCCTATTAGGAGATACAATCATTTATATGTTTACTGTTCTGTTCGGAGAGGAAAACACACAGAAGATTGTAGACTTCTTTGAGGGCAATTATGACGAAATGATGACAGCCGTAATGCCGTTCATTACTAAAGAGGTAATCCCAACACTAAAGGCTGTTGCTAAAGAGCAGAGCAAGGCAGTTGTTGAAAGGATTAAAAATGTTCCTTGATAAGAAAGAGGTCGTGATTCTTGGGGATTATGCGTATCCGATAAAGAACGATTTTAGGGTTTATCTAGCGGTCAACAAGATTCTTAAAAGTGATGAGATTATGGAAGAATACAAGGTTGCAACAATATGTGACCTTGTTTTTGTTGATGAGATAGAACCTTCATTGATGCTACAGGCTTTAGAAGGCTATTTAAAACTGTTTGTATCGGGTAAGGGAAACGGCAAGCCTGTATTTGATTTAGAGCAAGATAAAGAGTTGATTTACTCTGCGTTTTTACAGGTGTATGGCATAGACCTTGATACAGCAGAAATGAGCGTTGAAAAATTCCTTGCTCTTTTGGGTGGTATTCCCGAAGGTACAAAGTTTGCGGAGGTTATCAAAATACGCACCATGCCCATACCAAAACCTACCAAATACAACGCAGAGGAAAGAAGTGCTATAATAAGAGCAAAGGCAAGTGTTGCGTTAAAAGGCACAGATAATCTTGGGGCAGGAATGAAAAACCTTGCCGAACTTATGAGGGTATGGACTAATGGCAGATGATGTAATTGGAAAACTGCAATTTATAGTAGAAGTAGATAACGAAAAAGGTATAACATCTATCAAGAAGTTTAATTCTTCTGTGAATGACGCTACAAAGACAACTCAAGATGCAGAGAAGAAACAGAAAAGCGCATTTGAGGGCATAAATCTAAAAGCCACAGCCGTTGCCACAGCCGTTGGTGTTGCTGTTGTAAAAATGGCTAAAGAAGTCATAAATGCAACGAACACAATGCAGGACGGAAGAAAGATAATCGTACAGGCTACAGGGGCAACAGGAGAAGCCCTTGAAAGTCTGATGAATAGTGCAAAAAATGTCTTTGCAACTGTTGACGAATCTTTTGACGAGGTATCAACCGCTCTTGGAGAAATCAACACAAGGTTTGGTTACACAGGGCAGATTCTTGAAGATACAACCCGAATGTTCTTGGACTTTGCAGAAGCCACAGGACAGGATGTAAAGAATGCAGTTCAGAGTTCTGCACAGGTTATCAATCAATGGAATCTTTCAGCAGAAGAAATGCCCTTGCTGTTGGACAAATTGACGGTTGCAGGACAGGTCACAGGTGTTGCCGTAAGTCAGTTATCAACAAATCTCACCGATAGTGCAGGTACTCTACAGGCTATGGGATATAGCCTTGATGAAGCAATATCCTTGATGATGACTTTTGAGAAACAGGGCATTGATTCAAGTGCTGTTCTTATGGGTATGAAGCAGAGTTTTGCCCAAAGTGCTAAAGCAGGAACAGACGCAAGGAAAGATTGGGATAACCTTATCAAATCCATATCAGAAGCCACAGACGAAGCAACGGCAAACGAGAAAGCAATCAACGCTTTTGGCTCAAGGGTTGCATCTACGCTTGTAACAGCATTGAGAAATGGGAAAATCTCAACAGATGAATTTACAGATGCTTTGAACAATGCAGGTGGAGCATTGTCGGCTACTGATGAAGCAGGAAAGACAACAGCGGACAGAATACAGGAAGTAAAAAACAAGATTACTATTGCCCTTGCAGATTTAGGAGAGTCTTTTATCCCTTTGATTGAAGATGTACTACCTGTTGCAGTAACTCTTATTGAGGGATTTGCAAAGGCTATCGGTTTTGTTGTAGATGCTGTTAAATTCTTTAAAGAATCCGTAGATGAAGCAAGAGAAGCAGGTGCAGAGTTTATTTCAGTTGCAGAAGATGAATTTTCTGTTAATATGCAGATGTATGAAGCAACTTTAAAAAACGCAGATGCTAATAAAGATTTAGCAGATTCTACTAAAGATGCGAATAAATACGTTTCTGAATATAGTGGGCTTGTGAACAATGTTGCTCCTAAAGAAGACAGGTGGGCTGTTGTAAAAACACAAGTTGCTAAAAGTCAAGAGTTAGTAAACAAAACAACAGAAGACGGAATAGAAATAACAGGAAAAGCAGAAGAAGCAACAGAAAGTCTTTCTCTTGAAGAAAAACAACTTGCAGATGAAAGGAAAAAGAATTCCGACAAGTATATTGCCCTGTTGAAGAATCAGACAACAGAATCAAAGAAGAATCTTGCCGAAGAATTAGAAGCACAAGGATTTATTCAAGAAGCCTATAACATAAGGCTTGAACTCGTTAGAGAAGAACACGAAAAAGAAAGAGAAGAACTGCAAGCCCTTATAGATGAAAAGAAAGCAACGGCAGAAGATATGGTGAACCTAGAGAAGAAACAGGCGAACGAAATTAGTGCTGTTAACAATCAGATGTATAGGGATTTGGATTCGCAAAGACAGGAATCTATCAACAAGCATAGACAGGCTTTAAAGGATATGCTTTCAGCCGTTAATCAGAGCCTATCTTCAAGTGTTCAGAATCTTGTGCAGGTTATGTCTGATGAATTCTCAACAGCAGAAGATAAAATGAAAGCCTTGCAGGAGTTCACGGCATCTGCCTTTGGTCAGATTGGAAGTGCATTGTCCGACCTTGCTAAAGACCTTGTTATGGGTGAAGATGCTTGGGGCAATCTTGGCAAGAGTGCATTGAGAGCATTAGCAGGTATAGTTAGAGCCTTGGCAGAAGAAATGACAGCAAGAGCCGTTGTAGCCGCCTTTTCGTTGAACTGGAGCGGGGCGGCACTTTTGGGAGCAGGAGCGGCGGCGGCATACATAGCCGCAGGATTGATTGAGGGATGGGCTAATAGTCTGCTTATAGGTGAGGACTATGTGCCTTATGACAATTATCCTGCAAGGCTTCATAAGGGAGAAATGGTACTCGATAGACAGGATGCAGAACGCTTTAGAAACATGGGCGGTATGTATGGAATCGAAAAAGCAACAAGCGTTCCGTTGTCAGTAGCAAGTGCAAACGGCATAAATTCTGTAAGTGTGAATTCAAATCTTTCGGCTGTTATTGAAGTTGACGGGGTGCAGTTGGGTGTTGCTGTCTTGAAAAATATTGATAATGCTTCACAGTTCATATTGAGGTAGTTATGAAAATAAAAATAAATGGAATAGAATATCAAGGCGGTTTGTCAGATTGGAAGATAAACGAAAAGGTTGGAAATCCTACTGCAAGCACAATCAACATTGAAGTACAGGCAGGGGATATTCCACCACAGGCAGGAGATGTAATTCAGATTCTTGAAGATGATGATACACCGATTTTCTTTGGTTTGATTGGAATTCCGAAGTCACCTAAATTTACAAGTTTCTTCCAACCAAAAATTTATAACCTTAATTGCACGAATGGGAACAGTGTTTTATCAAGGCGTATTGCGAACTACTCTTTTGCCGATAAGACAATTACACAGATTGTTGAAACTCTTTTCTCTACCTATATTGCTCCCGAAGGAATAACCAAAGGGGTAATATCGGACATAGATATTCCTGTGTTTGAAATCTACAACTGTAAAAACATGAGCCTTTTGTCTGTTCTTAATGAGTTAGCAGGATACATTAACGGAGCATGGCAGATTACAGATGATAAGGTGTTTAACTTTGTTAAGATTGAGGATTTCCCTAGATGTTCGCAGATAATAGACAAAGATAATGCCATTGTCACTAATTTGCAGATAACAGATTCAGACAGAGATTTAAGAACAAATCAGATTATTGATGGAGCATATCTTACAACTGATGTACAAACTGAATACGCAACAGTAACAGATTATTGGCAGGGGTTCTTCACGGCTTTTGCCATTGTTCAACAGCCCCGTATATGGGTCAACGATGTTGAAGTACCACAGAATGAAATTGGCATTAAAGGTATAAGTGAGCATGATACAACAATCTTGTTCTATTGGGCATATAATTCAAGGCAGATATGGGTCAACAGTAATTATGAGGGGAGTATTACGCTCAATGAGGGTGATGTTGTTAAAATTGAGTATATCGGAATTGCTCCTATAAGATACGAAGTACAGAATGCAGAGAAAGTTGCAGAGATTAAACAACGCACAGGGTTAAGCGGAATCATAGACAATGTTTACAATGACCCGACAATCGTTACAAGAGCAGATGCAGAAAACAAGGCTATGGCTTTGCTTAATCTTCATGGAGAACAGCAGAGGACTATAAAACTTGAGTTAGACAGGCACTTTGCTCTTGAACATGGCTTTGTTGATGCAGACTTTGAACTATATACACAATGGACTTTTGACTTACCCGAAATTAGATTGAGTGGTGATTATGTCATAACCGAAAAGGCAGTAAAACCCCTTGTGCTTAATGATGATACAAGCCTGTATTATTCGTTGACCTTAACCGATAGAAACTTCATACAGAGTTATGGCGAAACCATAAGCAATCTTTACAGGGATTACATTAAGTTGACAGTAAGAGCAGAGGAAACTGTCATCATGGAGTATGAACTCGAAGAAACAACAACATTGGGTGAAGAATTGGTCACGGGTGAGGCTATTCCTTTGTTTGTAGCAAACACAATGGAGAATGGGCAGATTGCACAGCCTTTAGGTACTATAATGCCCAACATTGTTAATGGTGACGGGACATATATTTATTGGAAAAATCGGTTTACGCTTTGGATAGGAGCAACAGATGTTCAGCCGTTTGGTGGTGGCGTTGTTGGAATTGAGTATGCTTGTTAAGGGGATTATAATATAAGTATGAATGATGTATTGAGATTGAAAGGGCATTATAGAATAGAGGCCCGTGAACACGGCAAGTTGATTAAGGTTGTCGAATTAGATAATACGCTCACGGAGTTGTATAGAACGGCTATTATAAATAACCTAATGTCGGGTACAGGTGGACTTGAAATGAAATATTTTGCTGTCGGAACAAGTGGTACAGCGTCAAGTCCTAGTGATACACAGTTAGGTGCAGAAATTTTTAGAAGCGTACCTACTTATCAAGAGAGAAGTGGTAATACGCTTGTTACAACATGGGTACTAACTCCCGAACAGGGAAATGGACATTTACAGGAAATTGGTGTGTTTATTGGTGATGCTTCTATTAGTCCGAATTCGGGTGTTTTAATGTCAAGAATTAACATTGATATTATCAAGACACAGGCGCAAGAAGTTACATTTAAGAGAACGGATTATATTATAATTTGAGGTAGAAAATGGCGTTTATAAAAAGAAATTGGTTGGCTAGAATTGGAACAGGACTTAATAAGTTCATCATAGGTGCAGTTGATGGGCAGGGAAAACAGACACTTACAAATAGCCCCGATTCTATTACACAACAGGGTGATGTAATTAGTGCCGACAATCTCAACAACCTTGAAGACAGAATTGAAGCAGGTTTTAATGAGAAACAGGACACATTAACTTTTGATAATGTTCCTACAAGTGGAAGTTCTAACCCTGTTAAGAGTGGTGGAATTTACACAGCCCTTGCAGGAAAACAGGATACACTCACTTTTGACAATGTTCCTACAAGCGGAAGTTCAAACCCTGTAACAAGTGGGGGAGTGTATAATGCAGAAGCAACCAAAGTTCCAACTTCAAGAACTGTAAACGGCAAGGCTCTTTCAAGTGATATTACATTAACTGCAAGTGATGTAGGAGCGGTTGCAGTAGATGATACAGGCTGGGTAGAGTTGTATAACGACCATGCTTCATACCCTATGATAGTAAGGTATAGAAAACTGAATGGTTATGTAACAGTTATTGGCACGGATGTTTATTTTTCTATGTCTGCTGACCACGCATTGCCCCAAAATTGCAGACCAGCAGATTCAATGATATTTTTTGTTCCTATAAGTAGTAGCACTTCTTCTATTATAACAAGTGGTTATCGGTTAGTAGAGGTTAAAACTGACGGAAGATTATATATTTCAACAGGGTCTTATACGAACACGGTTTCTTTTACTATTACATTCCCTGCTGGTTGAGAGGTAAGATATGAGTTTTATAAAGAAAACTTGGTTAGCAAGAATTGGAGTAGGTCTTAACAGATTCAGAATGAACAATAGTTCTGATGTTGTTCTTGAAAGCAACCCTGTATCTATAACACAGGCGGGAGACCAGTTGAGTGCAGATAATATGAACAACCTTGAAACAAGGATTGGAAATGCCTTTGATGAAATGGCAGGAAACCTTGCTCCAATTGAGGTAAGCCCTGCAACTACGAATCACACAGAAGGCTCACAACTTATCTATAACGGCATACTTTACAAGGTAATGAGTGCTATTTTGATAGGGGATAATTTGATAGTTGGCACGAATATTTCTGCTTATCCTATGAGTAGTACATTTAGTGATGCAATTGAAGACCTTGAACAGCAGATACAAGCCATAGAAGGTGGAATTACCCCAAAAGGTGATATTCTCTCCACCAACCTACCAACCGCAGATGCTTCAAACAAGGGTTGGCAGTATTACTGTACTGACCTTGCCAAGTATGCAGTCTCCGATGGAACGCAGTGGGTCTATTTCAGCAACACAATGCTTACAGATATTCCCGATGCTTCTGACACAGGACACGCACTTACTAACGCCAAAACAACGCAGATGTTCAACTCTGTAAATGGCAAAATTGGTCAGCATGATGCAAGAATACAGAACCTTGAAGAAAAGGCAGGAGACTATGTTGAAGTGCAGTACAGAGGCACAAACGCAGTACCCACAGGAAAAGCCTCTTATGGACTTGTAGAGAAGATTGTGGGAAAGACGAGAGCGTGGAATCAGTTGGTTGATTTTGATAACTGTTCTGCTACCAATACAAGAAATGGGGTTACTTATACAAAGAACAATGATGGAACATACACAATGAGTGGAACTCCAAGCGGAAATTCTGAATATCGGATCACTCCAATCATTCCATTCCCAGCAGGACATAAAGTTCTTGTTTATCCCGCTTTGATTGGTTCGCCAGCAAACCCGAATGTCAGGGCTTATATATGGGGCAATAATGCGGCAAGTAGTGTCGGCAATTTTGCAATCGGGAATCCTAATATCTTTACTGTCGGAAGTTACGCGAATCAAAACATTTGTGTCTTTTACAGGGTAATGCCCGAAGAAACAGGTGTAGTCAATACAAAGTGTTCTTTGATTGTTCGTGACATCACTCCTATCTTTTCCGATTGGGCAGATGCAGACATTACCACAGAAAACATTCCCCTCATGGTTCAGCAGATACCCGACCTTTTGAAATTTGATTCCTACAACGCAGGTTCTCTTGTATCCACAACAGTAGAGGGAGTGGAGGCGGTTGGAGTGAATATTTGGGATGAAGAAACGGAACTTGGCACAATCGGGTCAAATGGTCAGAATTTGGCAAGTAATTCTAATTTGCGAAGCAAGAACTTCATTCCTATTGTTGGTGGACAAACATTATACAGAAAATGTACATACGCTGGATACCATTACTTCTATGATGCTGATAAGAACTATATAAGTGGTTCGGAAACATATGATGGCGCGAATGAACATTCAATAGAAGTGCCACTAAACGCAAGTTTTATGCGGTTCTATTTAGGTTCTTCATACGGCACAACCTACAACCACGACATCCAAATCTGTCTAAACTCCAACCTTGACAAGGCGATTTACCATCCCTATCAGCACTCATCCATATCCTTCCCTTCCGTGACACTGAGAAGTGCTGGAAGTGTGGCAGACGAGTACGACCCACAGACAGGGGTAATAACACGGAAGGTTGGTGTGATTGACCTGTCCACTCTGACATGGAGCAATTACGATACCAACGCACACATCACAAACGGATTGCAGTCATTGATTAAACCCTCGGCAACAGATGCAACAGTAGGAAATATTGTTCATGCCTCATACGAGGTTATTGCCTCAAGTTCGTCACTGTCAGTCGAATCGACAAAGAAAACGATTGCGGTCAACTCGGTTGGTACTCTCATATACACAGATGGCGGTTCTTCGGAAACAAGCCCGACTGGATATCTGTATTATGAACTCGCCACTCCCACAACCGAAACCATCTCCCCCATCACCAACAACACCATCTACACCGAAGGCGGTGGTACTATCAACACTATTCAGACACAGACACCAGTAATTGATAATTCACTCGATGTCGGTTACTTGGCAGTTTAAGGAGGCTAATACATGACAAACAGAGACAGGTTATTGAAAGCAAACAACCTCGCTCCTATGGAGATTGACGCAGAAATCAGAAAGGAGCATCCGTACAATGATGAGGTGGCGTTATTACGCAAAGAGATAAAAAGACTTGCTACTGCTCTAAATGTACCTTTATCGGAAGAATTTGAAGCGTATTACGCAGAAGCAGAAGCCGTGAAAGCAAAAATAAAAGAGAGACTAAATGAGTAAAAAGTGGCAAAATTGAGCATATAATAAATATATGTTAAACTATGAATAGGAGGAATGAGAAATGAACACAATTGCAGATATTTTTAAGTGGATTACAGAGCATTGGGTAGATATGCTTGCAGGATTTGGTGGTGTTGTTCTTGTCGCATCTATCATTGTAGGAATTACCCCGACAACTAAAGACGATACATTTATACGCAAGATTATCAATGCTTTTGATAAGATATCTTTCTTGCAGACAGAAGAAAACAAAAAGTACATAGAAGCAGGAAAGAAACATCTAAAAGACGAAAATGACAAATGAGTGGCTTGAATTTTTCAAGGTTTTTATTCCTTGTTTTACTCTTGCTGTTCTTGGTGTGCTTGCCTATTTTTTGTTCAGACATGCAGGTAGTAATCACAAAGAGCGAACTGAACGAATTAGAGAACACGTTGAGGATAGCGGACGAACAGTTGACACAATCCAAGACGGAAATAACGAACTTAAACAATCTGTTGAACGAGCAGAGCAAGGAATTGATAACGCTCAAGACAGAGTTAGACAAGGCATTGACCTTATTGAAGAAATCAGAAAACGAAATAAGGTTTGATTGGGTTAAGTTGGTTCTTGTTGGAATAGGCTCATGTGCGGTTGGTTGTGTTATAGGATATGTTGTGAGGGGTAAGTAAATGGCAATCTTCAAAACAAACAAAGAAATATCAAGTGTCTTTATGCTTAATGGAGTTCCGAGTTTTTCAGAATTCTATAACTTGGGCATATATCCGTGGAAAATGCTTTATAGGGGATACCTTGCAGATTTTCACAACATTTCAGCTCCCACAATCAACAATCCGTCTGCAAGACGTAAAATGAACCGAATGAATATGGCTAAAGCCTTGTGTTCGGAAATGGCAAACCTTGTTTGGGCAGAGGGTTCAAAAGTTATCGTCAATCAGAAAGGTTGGAATAATGAAGAAGAAGACCCATTACAGGCTTACATTGATTCTGTTCTTGATAAGAATTACTTTGATTCAAAGATGCGTCAGAGCATTGAAGAAAGTCTTGCTCTTGGTGGCTCTACAATCAGAACGTATGCCAAAGAAAAGTGGGGTGCAAATGAAAATGGAGAGCCTGTTTTAAATTATGAGGTTGGATTGTCCTATGGTAGAGCCGATATGTTTATTCCTCTTTCTTGGGATAATAAGAGAATTAAAGAAGCCGTATTTATTGAAAAAACAGCCAAAGACGGGTGGTATTGGACAAGGCTTGAATTCCACAAGTGGAATGGTGTTGAGTACGTTGTCAGCAACGAATATTACAAAACACAGACACAGCCGACAGGGAATACTTCACAGGACATTCTTGGAATCAGAAGCCCTATGAGTGAAGTTTGGGCAAATCTCCCCGAAAGTGTACCTTTCTACAATCTACAGTTGGGCTTGTTCACTTACTTTAGAACCTGTATGGCAAACAACCTTGATGATAATAGTCCGCTAGGTATTAGTTTTTATGCAAACGCAATAGACACAATTAAGGCTCTTGATGTTGCTTTTGATTCGTTCATAATGGAAATGAAATTAGGCAAAAAGAGAATTATTGTACCTGCTACAGCCGTAAGAAAGGTAAGAGATTCCAAAGGCTTTGAGTACAGATATTTTGATGCAAATGATGAAGTCTATGAAGCCTTGAATGTGGATTCAATAGAAAGCCTACAGATAAAAGACAATTCAGTTGAGTTAAGAATTGACGAACACATTAAAGCAATCAACGCTCTTTTAAACATTCTTTCTGTACAGGTCGGACTTTCAGAGGGTTCTTTGAGTTTTGATTCAGCAAGAGGAATGAAAACGGCAACCGAAGTTATCTCTGAAAATTCCAAGACATTCAGAACTGTTAAGTTGATGCAGAAGCCGATTCAGAAGTCCGTTCAAGACCTTATCGCAAGCATCATAGATGTAAGTTGTGCTTATGATATTACGTTTGATTATGACGGAGTATCTTATAATGTCTATGACCTTGTAAAGAATGGATATGATGTAACTGTATCCTTTGACGATTCAATCATACAGGATAGAAGTGCAGACCTTGCAGAAGGTCTTACCCTTGTACAGAATGGTCTTATCAGCAAGAAGACTTATCTAACAAACTATCTTGGATATACAACAGAAATGGCAGATGCGGAATTAGAACTGATGAAAGATGAGAATTCAAGTAATCGGACATTGAACATTGATTGGGCGGGGGTTGAATAATGGACTTGGAAGAAAAGGTTAACAACCTTGCGGTTAATGTGGCAGAAAATAGTACGGAGATAAAGGAATTGAAGAAAGTGCAGGAAAAACAGCAAGATGAGATTGAGAACTTTCAGAAATTTGCAGTTTCTATTGAAGCCGTACAAGAAGCAAGGGATAAGGGGTTAAATAGGCTTTTGATTCTTGTAACGATTATATCAGCCGTAATGCCGTGGATAGCAAAACTTTTCTAGATGGTAAGCAAGAATTTTATTGATGAAATTAGTTGGGAGATTGTTGAACTCTATATGAAGTGCGAGAGCAATCTCCTTAATCTCATTATCAAGAAAGCAAAGAGTGGAGCAGATTTATTAGGGAATTCCCTTGAGTGGGATTTGCACAAACTCAACAATCTTGGTGGATTGACAAAGGAGGCAATCAAGATTATCAGAGCAACTTCCAAGAGAGCAAACAAGGCTTTAAATAGGGTTTTGTTAGAGGTTGCAAAGAAAGCATTAAACCAAGATGGCATTGAGGGAGAACCTAGCAAGGGAGTTTTTTCAGTAGTACAGGCTTTGCAATCACAGGCTAAATCACACCTTAATCTTGTAAACACAACAATGCTTGCAGGTGTTCAAGACCAGTACGGCAAACTTGTTTCTGTTCTCACAAACGAACGCAACAAAGGATTAAATGAGGGTGCTATGTACCTTGTAACAGGACAGAAAACTTTTCAGCAATCCGTGGCTCATGCAATCAAGGTTATGTCAGACGATGGCATAACAGCCTATCAAGATTCAATCGGTAGAAATTGGAGTCCCGAAGGCTATGTTAGTATGGATATGCGAACCACAAGTGCGAATGTGGCAAGAGAAGCCGTACAAGCAGAAGCCAATGACTTTGGACTTCACGTTTATCAAGTATCTTCACACGCAGGAGCAAGACCAAAGTGTGCGGTCAATCAAGGTAAGTTTTTCTCTGATAATGGTACAAGGGGAGAGATTGAAGATGCTTACGGAGAGAAGCACGAATTTGTACCCCAAGAAGAAGCACAATATTGGGATGACCTTGACGGATTGTTCGGTATCAACTGCGGACACGATAGGATATACGTTTCAACAGGGTTCTATAACAGACGAGAGCCTTTAACCAAAGAAGAACTTGAAGCAGATAGAAAGGTTTATGAAATCTCACAACAGCAAAGAGCCATAGAAAGAGATATACGCAAGTACAAGAGAGAAACAGAGAACCTCAAAGACGCAGGGTATACCGAGTTTGCAAAGATATCACAGGCAAACGTAACAAGGGCAAGAAGTGAGTATAAGACATTCTGCGAGGAAAACGGAAGGACCGAAAGATGGGACAGAACGCAGATTTATTGAAATATGGGTATCTTAATGATATACTATATATACGTTAATGACTTGCAACGATAAAGCAAGCGAATTTCGTTGAGTTTACAACGTAAAAGAAAGCATACGGCGGTTGCCGATAGTAGGAGCAAAAATGGCTTTAAACAGAAGATTTTTGAAAGAATGTGGTATTGAGGAAGAAATTGCCGATAAGATTATGTCAGAGTATGGCAAAGCCTTTGAAGGAATGATTCCAAAATCACAGGCAGAAGAAGAATCAAAGAAAGCCCTTGAGGACTTTCAGCAGAAGTGGGAAAAAGACCACCCAAAAGTAGAGGTCAAAGACACAGACGCTTATAAAGACCTTGAGAGCAAGTACAACGATTTGGTTTTTGACGGACAGATGCGTTCAGCGAAAGTCAAAGAGAAGTACAAGGATTTTGTGAAGTCAAAACTTTCAAAAGATAAGCCGTTTGAGGAATCAATCAAAGAAATCAAAGCAGAATATGCAGAGTTCTTTGAATCTGATGAACCTATGCCCGAGAAAAAGGGCAACGAACCAAAGCCTACTGTTGGTGGACAAACACAGAAAGAGGGTGGAAACGAGCCGACAGAGGCAGATAAACTGAAAGCCGAATTTGCAAAGGCTTTTAAGAGGTAGAAAATGTCAAACACAATTAACTATGCAGATATTTTTAATTCTGTACTTGATGAGAAGTATGCTATCCTTCCTAGAACAAACTTCATGGAACAGAATAGCATGGGCATTGTTTATGAGGGTGGAAGAAACATTAAAGTTCCTAAACTCACTCTGCAGGGTCTTGGCACAGTAAGCGGTTGCACAATCCCCGATGGCGATTACACTTTTGCTTACGAAAGTTTCTCTCTCCAGTGGGATAGAGGACGCAGATTCACAATTCCGAGATATGCTGTCAATGAAACCAACTTTGCACTTACGGTTGGAAATATTATGGGAGAATTCCTCCGTCAGCACGTTGTTCCCGAAATTGATAAACTCCGTCTTTCTACAGCAAGTTCAAAGGCTATCACAGCAGGTAATGTGACCTATGGTGGTTCAACAGGTCTTGTTGCTCCCCTTGCTTCACTTCTTGCTGATATTGCTTCTGTACAGGACAAGATTGGAGAGGACAGACAGTTGTACATCTCTGTTGCACAGACAGTAAAATCTGCAATCATGGCATCTTCCGAAATTGTCAAATATCTCTCTGTCAGAGATTTTGAGGTCAGAAGTGTTAATGTAGAGGTAGATGCAATCAATGACCAGTATCTGATTGGTGTTCCTAGTTCTTACATGAAGTCTAAATTTACAGCACTTGATGGAACAACTAGCGGACAGGAAGATGGCGGTCTTACACCTGCTGTTGATGCAGTTGATGTCAACTGGCTCATTAGTGCTTCTGATTCTTGTATCGCAGTTGCTTATCCGAGAGTTGAAAAGGTCATTGACCCCGATACAAACCAGCAGGGCGATTGTTGGCTTGTTGCTTTCAGATGCTATCATGGTCTGATTATCCCCGATAACAAGGTTGACGGACTTTGGGTAAACCTCAAGGCAGACGCAAACTGATGATAGTTAGTTGGGATTACTTTTCACAGACTTATCTTGGACAGGGGGTGTCCGTTGAGGACTTCCCCCGTCTGAACCTGCGTTCGCAAGACCTTATTGATGCTTATACAAGAGGACAGTTGAGCGGATTTGAAAATTTTGATGCGAGTACACAGACTTATGTAAAAAAGGCTATCTGTGCTCAAATCGAATATTACAATCTTTACACAACTGAAGTCGGTTTTGCAGAAGAAGATAAGGGCTTCACGGTGGGCAAGGTGTCTGTGGGCGGTGGTTTTTCTGATTCACAGAGCAAGAATTACATAAGCCCGATAGCCAAGAGTTATCTTGAACTTGCAGGGCTTATGGGCAGACAGGTAGGTGTCAGATGTTAAGGACAATTCCGAAACGGATAATGACCAATAATGCGACCTTGAAGATAGTACAGAGTACGGACAGGTGGGGCAATCCTACCTACACGGAATACGCATTATCAAAGGTCAACTTACAGCCTACACACGAAGTAGTGAAGAACGCACAGGACAAAGATGTAGTTCTCAATTCTGTGCTGTTCTATGACCCAAGAGTGTCAAAGCCTGTTCTTGATTGGAACACGGCTGTGATAGGGTCTGCAATACAGAATGGACAGGCAAAGGTTGTTGCGAACGGAATAACTTACACAGTTCATGGCATTGACCTGCTCTGTGATGATGAAGGCAAGTTACACCATGTAGAAGTGTGGTTGTACTAATGGTCAGAGTTGAGAATAACATATCAGATTTTATTAAGAGATTTGAGAAAGCAAGCAAACAAGCAAGATTTGAAGTTGCAAATCAGATTCTCAATGATTCAAACCTGTATGTTAGAGAAGATACAGGGACTCTGAAAAGGTCGGTCAGTTCGGGAAGTAACCTTGCACAAGGCATAATTGGTTGGGATACACCTTACGCCAAAAGAGTTTACTATCTTGGAACACCTAGTACCGACAGAAACCCTAACGCTTCTCTGATGTGGGTACAAGTAGCAAGAGCAAGGCACGGCAAGGAATGGATTAACTTTCTTGCACGGAAGTTGGCGGAGTATGTGGAATGACACAGATACTTGATTGGATTTGTGATTTGATTGAGGAACAATCAGAGGGCGCAATAAAGCCCGTTATAGGCTCATTGCCCCCTATGGGTGGTGTTGCTATTCAGCAGAGTTCGGGAAATGTAATAGCCCCGTATTTTCCTCGTTCACAGGCAATCCGTGAAACCTATGTGGTTAACGCAAAATCTGATAGTCAGTACACGGCTATGCAGTTGCTTGAAACTGTCCACCAAATTCTTACCAAGCGTACAGCCTATGGTGAAACAGACGATTGGCAGATAATCACGATACGAACATTGAACACGCCCGATTATCTTGGACAAGAGAATAACGAGGCGTATTTATATGGTTCATCTATCGAGGTTTCATATTTTGACCGCATACAAGCGGATAATGGAGAAGTAACAAATGAGTAACCTTTCAACAGGAAAATATCTTGTAATGTATGGCGTTGAAGTGCAGGTAAACACCGCACCAAATGGAACAGCCAACTATGCAGTTGTGGGGGACGGCATTACTAACATTTCAGAGGCTCTGAATGAAGTTAAACAGCAGATGTATTATCTGATTAACAAGGGTTTCGGACAGACTGAAATCACAGCCATGCACCCTGCTATCACATTCACAGGCAACAGGCTTGAAGGTGATGTAGCACAGAACTATATCATGGGTCTGAAATACTCACTGGGTAGCGCAAGAAAGACCGACATTAAGATTAAGGTCTTTGACCCCGAAGACCCCACAGATGTTTATAGCAATTACACAGCATCTGTGACTATCACAGACATACAGGAGTTGAGCGGAGCAACAGAGGGTGGTTCTGATATCAGTTTCACCTTTGAGTTTAATGGCGCACCCGCAGTTGTTGCATAACAGCAGATAAGTTGCTATTATCTAATTACCGATAAAAAAATCCCCTTGTAAGTTGCGTGATTGGGCTTGCGAGGGGTGTTTTTTGCCCTTTAAAAAATTTTTCATTTTTTTCATTTTTAGTATTGTATAAAATTCTGATATGTGTATAATAATAGATGTAAGGAAGAAAAAGAACTTACAAAGGAGTTTTACATGAGACACACAAACAAAGCAAAGGCATTGAACTTAAAGAACATGGTGCAGGCATGGGTCGATTGTTGTGGATATGACGATTACGTTTCCGCACTCTATGAATTGAGGAACCAAGGTTTCATTTCGACATACACAATGAATTGTTTTTCGGACATCATTTCTGACCTCTATTTCTCCGAGGATTATGAGACAGTCACGAACGGAAAGGGTGAAATCGTTTACAGAAGAATGGTAAACGGATATTACACCAAGGTGAGGCAGGGCTGAGAAGCCCTGCAAAGGAGATAAAGATGATTAACGAAAACAACAGACTTTTTAAGAAGTGGGTTAACAAGGAATTTGGCAAGAGATTCAGAAGCTCAAAGAAAGCATTTGTCTTTCATGGTTCAATAGTAAGGAGAGATTTTTAAATGACAGACCTTGAAAGAAAAGATAGTTTGATTAAAGACTTAAAACTTGATGTTGAAATGTTGCTTTGCATTATCTATGACTTATGTGGGGAAAAAGCACAGAAATTCATTAAGATTTTTGATGATATTGCAAGTGATTATGTTGATGATACCCTTGTTGATTATTTGGTACAGGCAGGAGTTAGTGAGGGGATAGCAAGAGATGAAGTGAATTATTACTTTTATGGCACTTCAACACCCGATAAGGAGGAATAAATGATATTTACAAAAGACGGACAGAAAAGGTTGCTCAAGGCAGAAGAAATTGAGTGCAGGACAGGTTCTAAAACCAAAGACAAAAAAATGCAGAGTATCTTGTTGTATAAGACAGCAAGAACAGACATGGACATTCTTGACGAGATTTTCGGACCAATGAATTGGAAGACAACTCATTATGAAGTTAAAGGTAAAGACTTCTGCATGATTGAAGTGAGGGTGAGATTTGATGATGATTCTTATATAATGCCCGAACAGAAATCAATCTGCTATGAATGGGTTGGCAAGTCCGATTGTGGAAAGGATTTTCAGAGGGTTGCAGAAGAATCAGACAATGAGAAGAAAGGGCTGAATGAATATGAGAAATCTGAAAGTTCAGACAGTTTCAAGAGAGCAGGTTTTATGTGGGGTATAGGTAGGGAACTCTATTCTGCTCCCGATATTTGGATTGATGCAGACATTTCTGTAAAGTCCTTGTTCATTGAAAAAATCGGCTATGACGAGTCTGACAAGATAAATGAATTGATTATCTGTTCAAAGACAAAGAACGGCATACAGCCCGTTTTTACAATGGTTGGTGGCAAGGTAAAGAAAGACGCAAACATTGTTAAAGACATTGAAGAACAGTTCAATGGTAAAGAGGTAAAAACCGAAGCAGAACAGAAAGCTGAACTGATTGAAGAAATCAAGAAACTTGGTGGAAACATTGAAAGAATCTGCGGATATTTCAAAGTTAAGAATTTGAATGAATTAAATTTAGACCAACTTAAAAAGACTTTGGAACAGGGCAAGAAAAAATGACAATCAGAGAAAAAGCATTGTCAGATTTTCAGAGGTTTAGAAAGGAACAGTTGGGCAAGGCTAATGGTCTTGTCCAATGCCCTTACTGTGGTCGGTTTATGAGGTGGCAGGAGAGTGTTGCCGTTCATTACATACCTAGACAGTTCAGAAGCCTTGAAGTTGAGCCTATGAACGTGTTTGCAGGGCATAGTTTATGTAATGGAATAGACCAACAGCAGAGCAATGCAGGAGAATATCATGAACGTTTCAGACAATGGATAATTGACAATTACGGAGAGTGGCAAGTCTTATGGCTTGAGAACAGAAAGAGGGTGCTTGTTAAGCACGGAAAACATTTTTATGAACAGTTAATAAGAGAGATAAAAGATGAACGAAGAAAAGAAAAAGAGGGGCAGACCGAAAAAGAATGAAGCAGATAAGAGGCGTTATCGTTTGAGCCTTGCTATGACAGATTCAGAAGCAGGGTTCTTGAGGGAATCTGCAAGAAAAGCAGGAAAGTGTCTTACGGATTTTGTGCTTGATTGCATAAAAAGGTTTGCATAAAGACAGGATAGATGTTAAAATAAAGGTGTAAGTTAGAGAACGGCTAACTGATTTGGAAAGTATTTTACACCTTGCTTGATGATTGTGCCGTTCTCACATGATTCAAGCAAGGTTTTTTTATAAGTAGGTATGACAGAAAGAAATTATCTAACAATACAAGGTTTTATGAGAACTAAATTAAATCTAAAAGGTAACGAGTTGTTGGTTTATGCTTTGATTTATGGGTTCTCACAGGACGGCAAAACTTGGTTTACAGGTTCAGCAAATTACATAGCGGAATGGGTCGGAGTTGCAAGGCAAAATGTAATGGCTATTCTTAAAAGGCTTGTAGAAAAAGGGTTAATTATCAAACAGGATAAAATTATCAATGGTGTTAAGTTGGTTGATTATAAGGTAAATATAGAGATGTGTGAAAACATTACACCCTGTCACGAAACATTACACCCCTGTAATGAAACATTACACCAAACTATAAATGATAATTATATAAAAGAAACTGTATCTAAAGATACAGTAAAGAAAAAAACGAATTATGATTCTATTCTTGATGAAAAAGGAATAACAGGCAAAAAAAGAGCGGTTGTTCTTGAATATATTAAGATGCGCAAATTCATTAAGAAGCCTATGACAGACCACGCTCTTGAATTAGCATTAAATAACCTTGATAAGTTAACAAGTACAGAAGATGAACAGATTGCTATCCTTGAACAAAGCATAAGTAATTCATGGCAAGGATTGTTTCCGTTGAAAAAAACAGAAACAGTAAGTAATAATGAAAAGCATAACGTTGCACACAAGCCTAACGAATATGAGGCTTTCGACATTAAAGAATATTATAAAGGATTGAAACAATGAAATTTGAAAATTATCAGAGAGCCTGTGGAATATGGGAAGAAAACCTTTCTGCAAAGATTGAAACACTTGAAAAAAGAGAGAATCAGAAAGAAGCAATAGAAGCCTTATGGGGAAATAATCGAGTCGTGGTTCTTCTTGGTGCATCAGAGCAAGGAAAGAGTTATCTGTTATCAGCAAGAGCAAACGAGATTCTTTATAGAAACTGGTATCAGAAAGCCTATGAGGAATATGCAATCAGCAATGAGATTGTTAAAGAGGGAAAACGGCTAGTATCGTATATGACTTTCTTTGATTATGAACTTGCTTTAAGAACGGCTATGCACAATGGAACAATGGAACAGTTATTTTCAGAGATGCTTGCAACACAGGTTCTTATTGTTGATGAACTAGGCAGGGGCAAGTGGTCGGATTTTACAGCAACATTCTTTGAAAATCTGATTATCCGAAGATATGGTGAAAAAAGAATTACATATATAGGTAGTAATTTAACAGCAAAAGAATTCGTAGAAATGTTTGATTCAGCAGTTATTAGAAGAATACAGAATGAGAGGTTTGTAGTCATTAAATGAAATGTAAAGATTGTCCGATAGAAGATTATTGTTCTAATATAGAGATAGAAATGACTTGTGAAGAAATACAAAGGAGATATTTGTTTGATGAAACTGAAAGTAGTTGCGATAATCAGAAGAACATTTGAAAGGCTCTTGTTTCGTAAGATGAAAGATTGGCAGGATAGAGAGGATTTGGTTCAGTACGCAGATGTTAAAATGTTTGACCCACAAGCCGTATCAGACCTGCTTGATTCAATTCCTATGGATAGAATGACAAAAGGCACTCCGTTTCCGTTGGATATGGTGCAGTATTTCTTCAAGAAAGGCATACGCAGGAATAGCCAATATTGGGGTAGGTTTTGGACTAAATACTGGACAGACAACGGCTATGATGTGGACGAATACCTTATCTGTGAAAAAGAGGTCGGTTTGAGGTGGATAGGCTTGTGTTCAGTAGTAACAACAGAAAAAGGCATTATCATCTGTCAGATTCGTTGTTACAAGTATTTTGGCACGATTCAAGAAGCCTTTAAGGAATTGGCAAACAGGTGTGGCATTTCCAAAATTGAAGTAGTAAAATATAAGAGTTACAGAGGAGTAGAAAAATGAGCAAGAAATCAGAAGTTGAGAGAATGAAAAAGGCACTAAAGGCTTACATAGATTCAGAAGAAAAATCTATGTCAGCAGAAGATAGAAAGAAACAGGCTTGGTTTCCGATTACCGTTCTATCAACAATAGAAATGGAAGAAAGCAAGTTGATTGAACACGCACACAAGACAGCAGAGGGTCTTGTCGGTATAGGATTCACGGAAGAAGAAATTAACCAGTTTAAGTCAAAATTGCATCTTTTCTGCGATAATTTAAAAAAATGAAAAAAAGTGAAAAATTTTCATTTTTAGTATTGTATAAAATTCTGATATGTGTATAATAATAAGTGTAAGAGATAAAAAGAACTTACAAAGGAGTTGAAAATGAGAAAGTTTACAGAGTATGCAAATTGCAAAAATACAAAAGTTGGAGATGTTGTTAAACTGGTTTATGATTGGAGATTCGGTGGACAGGATTTAACAGGCACAGCAATAGTTCTCAAGATTACTTCAACAACAATGCAGGTTATGACAGAAAAAGAAAAACTTGTTTTCTATAAGAAAAAAGGTTATGTATCAGATTATTTCACAGGAAATTATGGAGATATTCTTTACAGATAAGCAGGTTGCATAAGCCTTGCAAAGGAGTTAGATATGACAAGAGAAGAAGTAAAGAAAGCATTAGTTGATTTTTTCAAAGAGGTCAATGTTGAAGAACTGAAAGACAATGCTTCAAGAATCAAGATTGGAGACGGAGTTATTAACAGGGTTTTTTACCTTGAAGCAAATTGCCTAGTGTTTTTGTTTTATATCAAGACAGATTATGCTTTAATGAGCGACACAATAACAAATGCTTTTCTGTATTCACAAATACAGCAGATTGTAAAAATAGAGAATGGTATCCGTTTTATGCTAAAGGACGGAACTTATATAAGTATGGAGTTTTAAGGAGCAAGAAATGGAGTTTGACGAATTTATTTATTATTATGGTGTCCGTTACAGGCTCAAAGAAATCAGAGGAAACAAGGCTGTCTATGAAGTAGAAGATGAGAACTTTTCAGAATGGGCAGGAAACGCAATGACAATAAGTGCAGAAAAATATAAATCAGAAATGGCAGTAATGAATCTGCAAAGGAGTGAAAGATGAAGATAACAAACAAAAGAGGATTGCCCGAAGCAATCAGAAAGGCTTGTGAAAGCCACGAACACAGGAGAGCAGACTATTCTGTAACAGAGTTGCTCAAAGATGCACAGGAAATTGCATACTTGAAGATGCTTGACCCGATTCTTGAAGATGATTGTGCAGACAGAATGTGGGCAATTTTTGGAACGGCTGTTCACAAGGTTCTTGAGGAACAGGAAACAGTAGGAGTCAAGAATGAGGTATATTTGACAACCGAAGTTCTTGGAAAGGTTGTATCGGGAATTGTAGATGTAATTGACACCCTCAAAAAGAAGATTGTTGATTACAAGACTGCAAGCGTTTGGAAGTTCAAAATTAAGCCGTGCGATTTTTCAGATTGGAGCAATCAGTTAAGAGCATACCTTTTTCTGTATTATGTGGTAACAGGTGAAATGTACTTTGATGCAGAGATTGTAGCAATCTTGAGAGATTGGTCGCAGACAGAAGCAGATAGGGATTGCGAATACCCACAGAGTCCTGTACAGGTTGTGAAATTCCATTTTACAAAGGAAGAAATCCTAGCCGTAAAAGATGAATGGGAGGCAAAAATCGGAGATGTTGAAATGCTTATCCGACAGGCTATGAGAGGTCAGCAGATAGGGTTCTGTTCAGATGATTCTACATGGACAACAGAAACAACCTATGCCGTAATGAAAGAAGGCAGAAAGTCAGCATTGAGAGTTTTCAAGACAAAAGAAGAAGCGGAAGAACTTGCACAGACAGAAAAAGGTGCTTATGTAGAAGAGCGCAAGGGAGAACACAAAAAGTGTTCAAGATATTGCCTTGTGGCAAGAAACGGATTTTGTAGAGGGGCAAAGGTATGAGAAAGTACAAGACAATAAGGGAATTCACTTTTGATATGGTGGACAATATGCTCAAGGGTGATGTATTCACAGCAAGAGATATTTGCAGAAAGTACAATGCCTATGTCTTTCAAGCAACGCAGGGAGAAGAACGCAAGTTGCCGTATGATGATACAGTGGGCAGATTGTTGAGAGAACGCAGGGCAAATCTTGGTGATGTGTTTTATTTTGATTATGGTCGGTCTATGTGGTGGAAGAATGACCATATAGCAACAGCAGAGGAACGTAAGGCTTATGGTGTATGAGAAGAATGAACTGACAAGATATAAAAATCTTGCAAAGGGAATTCTGAATCTAACTTTGCATGATGCAAGAAAGCCTGTTTTTCTTGAAACACTTTCTGATATTGAAAGGCATTTTGAATCGTTTGCAAGAAGTGAAATATGTGAAATATGTTGCGGTCTTGCAGATATAGATGTGGGAAGATATAGAAAGTTGCTTGCAAAAAATCTTGAGAAAGGACTTGAAGAATTGAGAGTAAAGCGGATTAAGTACACGGAGTTAAAAGGGTATCTGAATGAAAGTACAAACAATAGTAAGGCTAAAGAACCTACAGAGCATACTGAAAATCTTTCATTATCAACTTGAAGTAGAAAGCAAGAAGCGGAAGATAGACATTGATAACATGGAAATGATTGTAAGCCTTGAAAGTCCGTTCAGACCACGGACTACAGGGCAGAAATCACAGAACCATGCAATCAATGGAATAGTTCAGCAGATTTGCGTTGAGACAGGACAGGACTTTGCAAGTACAAAAGAGTACATTAAGAGCAGAGCCGTTGAAATGGGCTATCCGATTCTTACTAAAAAGGTAATGAAAAACGGACAAATAGAAGATGAACCCGTAACGGATTGGTACGGAAATATTAGGGGAATATCGGAAGCGGATTCAAGCGTTGAGGAATGTGCTGTCTTGATAGAGTGTGCTATCATGGTAGCAAGTGAATTAGGTATAACTTTAAATTTAGGAGATAACTAAAATGAGCATGGATTTTGTTGTAATTGGTAGACTTGTGAACGATTGTGCGTCAAAAATGACACAGAGCGGAAAAATGATTCACACATTTACAGTTGCAAGCAATCGGGGATTTGGAGATAAGCAGGAAACAGACTTCTTCGATTGTATGGCTTTTGCTCCGAAGTTAGATAAACAGGCAGACTTTCTATTAAAGGGTTGCATGGTCAAAGTAAAGGGTCACGTTCAGACAAAGAAAGTCAAGGACGAGCAGACAGGAAAACTTACAACCTATTGGTCTTGCCTTGTTGATGAAGTTGAGATGCTTTGGAGTAAGAAAAAAGGGGAGCAATCGCAGGGAAGTGTCAAAGTAAATCCCGACAATTTACCCGAAAACTTCACAGATGAAGATGATGATGTGATTCCGTTTTGATTTGTAATTTTCTTTCCGTGCCGTTGGCATAGGAAAGGCAAACTGTAACAAGGCATGGTTTGTAAAAAAATAGATTTATTGGACACACACAAAAGTAGAAATAATATGGACGAACAGCCTTGCCGTGAGCCCTACGATACAGGGCAAATTTATAAAAGGAGTTGTTCAGAGAAATCAGAAATCTTAAAAAGGAAGTCTCGGAATTGTGTCAGAAGATAAAGGGAGAGTGAAGAATGGGTATAACGATTGGAACAAATAGAAAAGATTTAAGTATGGGATATGGTTCTTTTCGGAATTTTAGAATTGAAGTTTCAAAGGCTTTTTCCGAAGATTTTGGGGAATCTTATGAATTTTATTTGAATAGAGTGGCAGATGAGCTCTTTAGAATAGGAACAATAGAAGACGAAAATAGAGAATTTAATGATTATCTTAAAACCGTCAACATTGATGATGATATTGTTGATTTTCTTTTTCAGTCAGATAGTGCAGGTAAAATAAGTTATAAGACTGCAAGAAAGATTAGAGATTTGTGTAGAAAATCAGATTGTCCATATAAATTTGGATATGGTGACCCAATGTCTATGTTAGAAATAGCAGAGATTTTTGATGATGCCGTAAAACATAGATGTAATGTTAAGTGGGCATAAGGAGAGTGAAGAATGAGCGACATGAAAGAGGAAATACAGAATTGCGATAACTGCAACCACTTGAAAAAGAAAAGAGGGTATAAAGGAGAACCTTATTGGGAGTGCGAACTGATGGAAAAGGCAAGGACATCAGCCGAGGATGGAGAGTTCTTCTGTGAGGACTATGAAGAAATACAAGACTGAAAAATAAGGAGAGTAAAGAATGACTAAAGAATTCGATTGTATTTCTTGCAAACACGCAATATTTGAAGAAAGGTCGGCAACAAACAGCCGTGTTATTGGATGTGATTGCAGACAGTGCGAAGAAGATAAGTGCAGATATGAGAGCGATGAAACAGACAGGGCTCTTGAGGACAACAGAATATTTGAAAGACAACAGGGAAAGGTTGTTATTCAGAACGCAGAGCATATTGTGAATATAGACAGGATTGAAGTTTTCAACGCATAAAGGAGTGAAGAATGAGCGTTATAGTACCGATTGAAATGCCGAAGAGTTGTTATTCAGAAGACGAGTTCTGCCCATTTCATACATTTGTTTTTGATTTGAACGGTGGCAAGAACATTTGTACGCAGTTAGGAAAGAAGGCTTCAAGAAATAAACGGCTTGCAGATTGTCCTCTTGTAGAACTTCCGCCACATGGCAATCTAAAAGACGATAATGCTCTCATAGATGCTATCATTGAACAGAACGGCATACAGGCACAGACAATTCAGTTAGGTGAAGAAATGGGAGAACTGTTTATAGCCGTATCACACAGGTTGAGGAACAGAACACTAACTAACGAACACATAAAGGAAGAAATCGCAGACGTTACCTTTATGCTTCAACAGTTGATACACTTCTTTGATATTGATGAACAGGAAATAAAAGAAGTGATTGAGCAGAAAAAACAGAGAATGAGAGAAAGATTGAAAAAAATTTAAAAAAAACACTTTTCTGTCATTTTTGGTATTGTAATAAATTGCAATATGTGTATAATAGTAAATGTAGATAAGAACTACAAAGGAGTTGAATATGGCAAGATATGATGAATTGATGAATATGCTGACAGACAAGGAAAAAGAGTGCTTTTCAAACATGGCACGCAGTCCCTTCTTTCTGATTAATGATATAATCAAAGACATTGAAAAGTATTTAAAACAGCAGGGGCTAAGACCCCTGCAAAGGAGATAGATATGACAAGAGAAGAAAAATACAAAACAACGGATACTTTTATTTACTACAATGCCAATCCGAAGAACAGGATAACAGGTGATTGTGTAAAAAGAGCATTTTGTACGGCTATGGATATTCCGTATAATACAGTAGTTATGGAAATGGCAGAATTACATTGTGAAACAGGGCATGACCCTTCATACAACATTGGCATATATCCCGAAAGAAAAGGGTGGATAAAACACGCACAGCCAAGAAAGGCAGACAACACGAAATACACAGGTTCAGAGTTTTGCAAGTATTTGACCGAAAAATACCCTCATGGAGAAATTGGAAGTATTATTGCAAATATAGGCGGACATCATACAATCTGCATTAAGTGGATTTTCGGAAAGTACAAAGTGCATGATATTTGGAATAGTACAAAGGGTTGTATTGGTAACTATTGGACACGCAGGGTTTAATCGCCCTGCAAAGGAGAATAATATGACAGATAATATTAACAAAGCATTGGCAGAAATTGAAAGTATGAGCCTTGAGGACAAGGTACAGGCTATCAATCGCATTAAGCAAGAATTGAAAAGGATAAGCCCTTTTAACAAAGAGCCTGTTGATTGTGTACAATGGGTCAAGGAAGAACTTGTACAGGCAAACGATTATAACCCAAACACAGTTGCCCCACCCGAAATGGAGTTGCTACATATATCCATTCAAGAAGACGGATACACACAGCCAATTGTTGTTTATCAGCATGACGGAATCTATGAAGTTGTTGACGGATTTCATAGAAACAGAGTGGGAAAAGAATGTGCTGATATTAAAGAACGAATACATGGCTATTTGCCTGTTGTAGTTATCAATGAAGATGTATCAGATAAGGGGCAGAGAATTGCATCTACAATCAGACACAATAGGGCAAGAGGAAAACATCAAGTTGATGCTATGAGCAATATTGTTCTTGACCTCAAACGCAGAAATTGGAGTGATGAAAAGATTTCAAAGAAGTTAGGAATGGACGCAGATGAAGTCTTAAGATTGTCACAGGTAACAGGACTTGCAGAGATGTTCAAGGACAGGGATTTTTCACAGGCTTGGACTTGTGAGATTGAAGAATCAAATGAAGATGAATTCATTGACGAAGATGAGGTATTGAATGAAGATTGAGCCTGTTTTTCTTCCATATTGGAAGTGGGAAGATATAAAAATGTACCACCCACCCGAATATAAATCAGAACAGGACAGAAAAGAAAAGATACAACAAGTTGTTGATTTTTTCACGGATAAAGACCTGTTTAGGATTACCTCAAGGGAAATGGTAAAGGCTTTTCCAAATGCCTGTATTCACAATCTAACAAATACAGGAATGAACCGAATAGCCTATATAGGTCAAGCGTCTGTATTCTTTAAATATGGATTATCGGAAGAAACAACAAGAGAGGCTTGGGGGTATATCCCCGAAGATGTGAAACGCAGAGCAAATGCAACAGCAAAGGAGACACTTGATGATTGGGAAATTGAGTACACAGAAAATAATGATGAACAAAGATGTTTATTCAGCATCTAAAGAACGCATAGCATGGGCTTTTGATAATTTTGAAAAGATTGTGTGTTCTTTTTCGGGTGGAAAAGATAGCACTTGTATGACGCACATGGTTATGGACGAAGCAAAAAAACGTAATAGAAAAGTTGCTCTGTTTTTTATTGATTGGGAAGTGCAATACAAGTTGACAATAGACCATGTTGAAAAGGTTTTTGAGATGTATAAAGACCTTATTGAGCCGTATTGGATAGCGTTGCCCTTGTTGGGAGATAATGCAGGCTCACAGTTTGAACCCGAATGGATTTCTTGGGATAAAGCCAAAAAAGATATTTGGGTAAGACAGCCCCCCGAATTTGCAATTACAGATGAAAAAGCCTTGCCGTTTTGGTATTACAAAATGGATTTTTATGAATTTACACCACAGTTTGCAGAATGGTACGGACAGGGCAAGCCCACAGGCTGTTTTGTAGGAATAAGAACAAGGGAAAGCCTTAACCGATATAGGGCATTAACAAACAAACGCAAAAGCAAGTTTGACGATAAGATATATACAACACAGGTTGCGGAAAATGTTTGGAATGTGTATCCTATTTATGATTGGAAAGCCGAAGATGATTGGACTTATCTAGGCAAGACAGGGAAGTGTTATAACAAGATTTATGATAGATTTTATCAGTCGGGTTTATCACTTCACCAAATGAGAGTTGATGAACCTTACTGTTCAGAAGCAAGGCGGTCTTTATGGTTGTATCAGATTCTTGAACCCGAAACATGGGGCAAGATGATATTGAGAACAGCAGGGGCAAATTCATCAGCCCTCTATTGTAAAGAAATGGGTAACATTCTTGGAAACGGAAAGGTTACACTTCCAAAGGGGCATACTTGGGAGAGTTTTGCAAAGTATTTATTGGACACAATGCCACCGAATACAGCAGAACACTTTAAGAGCAAAATAGCCGTTTATGTTCATTGGTATATGACAAAGAAAGGCTATACAGACGGAATTCCAGACGAAGCAGACTACTATCTTGAAACAAAGAAAGATGTACCCTCTTGGAGAAAGATAGTAAAAACACTTTTGAGAAACGATTATTGGTGTAAAGGGTTGGGGTTTGCTCCGACAAAGAAAAGTGCTTATGACCAATACATTGAGAGAATCAAGAAGAAACGAGAAGAATGGAATCTGTTGTTTTAACTCCTAGCCCCGACAAAAAGGGGCTTTTTATTTGTAATTATTGGCATTAATGAGTGTAAGAGAGGAATATATTGAACTTCATAGTGAAATAATGGGGGCTTTAATGCTCCCATAATTTGTTATAGAATAAAGGAAAGGAGTTCTTATGAACATAATTACAAAATCAGTTGATGAAATTAAACCTTATTCAAGAAATGCAAAAAAACATAGTGCAGAACAGGTGAGAAATGTTGCAGAAAGCATTAAACAGTTCGGATTCGTACAACCTCTTGTAGTGGATGGGGGGGGGCATCTAGTTATTGGGCATTGTAGATTTGAAGCAGGAAAGATGAATGGAATGACAGAATTTCCGTGCGTAGTTGTGGATAATCTCACAGATGAACAAGTTAAGAAGTTACGCATAATTG
>Ga0265299_10001087_pt1 | contig 32613 bp, 38 predicted proteins | sample AusTroGonzalo_MG_4_FD_193485 | JGI IMG/M metagenome (GOLD analysis project Ga0265299, IMG submission 193485) | Bovine rumen microbial communities from tropical cattle in Woodstock, Queensland, Australia - Gonzalo_02 | ecosystem: Host-associated > Mammals > Digestive system > Stomach > Rumen ... | reverse complement strand
CTCTATACAGCCACATTGAGTTTCTGAAGTCATCAGGATCTACCAAGCAGTTGGTGCATAGACCAACGAGCGATGCAACGTATTCACCATCAAGAATGAACATCTTCTCATTCAAGATACAGTTATTAAATGTGTTATTGATTCCATTTGCGTTATCTGAACCGATATTTCCATTTGGCTCAAATGTGCAGTGAGTGAAGTTATAACCATACAGCGGCGAGATCTGAACGTCAATGTGAGCGTCTTGCCAATTCTTCTGTGTAGCCTGTTGGTCAATGATTACATTCTTATATCCTGTATAGGATTTGGCATTCCAAGAAGTCTTGATATTCTTGGCGCCAACGACGTTAGTGTTTCCCAAAGTAAAGCGTGGGTTACCATTCCAATCGCCTTGGAATGTGTTATTGCCAGCATCATAGAATCGTGTATCTTCTGTAACATCAAAGGCATCAACGACTACGTTCATGTTGCTGTACTTGAACCATCTATAGTCCATAGAACCATTGAAGAATGGTCTCAAGCCATGTAGCATACAGTAGACACAGCATTGACCGATCTGATAGGACTGGTCAGGTGTATTATATGAATTCTGCGGGAATGCACCAAAGTGACGAGTATCGCAATGCTCGGTTGGCTGTGTCATAATCCAACGACCGGTAATAAGGTCATCGCATTTGATAACGGAACCACCGTTATCTGCAGCAGTAGAACCAGACGCCCATGTATAGTTGATAGGTTCTTTATCGCCGACTGCATTATAGCCAAGCAATGTAATTTCAACTTTATCACATGTCAAAGGAACAGAGTCAACTTCAAGAGCACGTAGAGCAGAAATAGAAGGTACACAGGTTGGTGCATTTGCAGTCAAGTGTGTATCATAGGACTGTTGGTTCTCGCATGTGTACTGCAAAGACCACTTGGAAGGATCATTGGTGTCAATTCCAAGCTCTTGCTCCTGTTCCAAAGTTCCTTGACCAATGTACTTATAGAAATAAGCAGTCACGTCTTCGTTAATGAATACCTGATGTTCAGTTCTTCCATATACGTCTGTAATCTGTGGGTTATCAAGTTCAGTACCATCTTGGTCATAGATCGGTGCGGAGGTATTTCCATCACGCACCATGAACTGAATACAGCCATGCAAAGGCTTATTGCTGTTATCTTGGTATCTCAACCATGTATCAAAGCTTCTTGCCATGTTTACTTTCTCCAATCTTTATAGAAGTAAGTCTTATTCTGAGATCTCCACTTATCGTATGCAGCCTTGATTAAAGGTTCATCATAATTCTTCGGCTTAATAGCAGGATCCCAACTATCTGAATAAGTAGAGATAACCCAGTCTACTGCCTTATCGGTATTATCCGCTGGAGTTGGGTCAAATGTATCCCACTGACCAGCTCGTCCACCAATAGTAGATCTTGCTGCCTTGCGTCCGCCAAGAGTCAAGACATTATAAAGACCAGCAGTTCCAGCGCCACCTACATCCTTAAGTTCTTCATATCTAGCTATTTCAGAAAGAGGCACATCCTTATAATAACGGACGAAGTCTTCGCCTACATAAGGTTCAACTTTATTCTTTCCAGTGAGCAATTCATAAAGAGGCTGACGGTTTGCTGCTTCAATAGTAAAGTCCTGTTCTGCTTGACGGACTGCTGCATCAGCAGATTTAACTTGAGCATCTGCTTGACGCTTGACGTATCCATTTGCCTTAGCATAGTCAGATTCTGCAATGTCAACTGCCTTCGCACGTTCCTGTCTTGCTTTATGATATGCTTCAATCTTTGACTTCAATACAGCGTCATCTGATGCATTATAAAGGTCAAGCAACTGCTTATCTGTAAGTTCATCAAGATTAGCATTGGAGATGTCCATTGCTTTCTGAGCCTTCTGTGCTGCTGTTAATTCATCGGCTGCCTGAACACGATGTTCAATCTGCTTAGCAAGTTTGCTATCACCAGCTTTACGCCAGACTCTTTCAAGGATTCCCTTTCCATAGTTCCAAGCCATTCTTGCTGGTTTCTCTGCAAAGTCAGGAATGACTGCACCGCCAATGTCAGCTGCTGTTCCAGCAGTAATTATTGGTTTATCCGCCAAATACTTCTGGAATGTTCTCGTTGCTGGACCAGCTAATGATACAGGGAACGGAGCGAAGTCAACAGCACCTGCTGTCTTTCCTAATACTTCCTGAAGTTTAGCTCTTCCAGTATCACCTTTAATGTATGCTTCACGAGCATACTCATTGGCAAGTGGACTATTGAAATAAGATTTATCTTTGCTGCGCTCAACTTGAGCATATTCGTCTGAGAGTTTCTCATAACGTTCTTTATTGAACTTATTCATAGCAGCTTTCTGAGATTCTCTCCAGTCATAATAGTCACGGAGTTCATCTTCTGTGAAGTCATTGCCCTCAAGAATGGTCTTAAGGCGAGGTGAAGAAATCTTAGTAATGTCAGGATTCTTATTATAGACAGCTTCCAACTGTTCTTTAGGTGTTGCTGTTAAGTCCTTCAAGCTTGAATACTTATTGGTCCAAGGTTCATATTCTTCAAGAAGGCTCCAGTGGTCCTTTATCCACTGGACTTTATCATCAGCCTTTCTAAAGTGCAGAGCAGCGTCTTTCTCAACATACTTATTGAGAAAGTTATAGACTTCATTTATCTTCTTATCGGTAAGAGGTTTATTTGCCATGTGTTACTCCCACTTAGACTTCTTAGAACCGCCCTGATTCGTCTTAGAACTCTTTCTAGAAACTGACTTGATAATTCTATCGCCTTTAATCAAAGCGATCTTATCGCCACGGATCTCCTCTTTATAACCGCTATTCGTCAATATGTCATCAAGGCCAGTACCATTCCATGAACCAATAGCAGCGTCAATCTTAGCCTTTGCTTCGTCCATCTTAATGCGCTTTACTTTAGCCTTATCAAGACGGTTAAGTTCCTTAATTGCTTCAGGAGAATTAAATCCTTCAACGCGCTTAATTGCTTTATCAAGTTCATCAACTGTAGATTCTTCATTGATAGATCCAACGTCTGCAAGGACATAGTCCACAGAATCTCTAGGATCATACTTAGGTGTCTCGACCTTTACGTCCAAGTCAGGATAGTTCTTAAGGATTCTTGCTATGTCAACGTCTACTTCGGATGTATCTTGACCAAGTGATGCAAGATTACGTTTCTGAATACGAAGCTTAGTCAAACGGTCAGATGCAGCGTCCAAAGAATCTTGCTGAGACTGCTTCATCTGTCTTTCCATCAAGTCCCGATTTGCTTTCATTGACTGATAGTTCTGAAGTGTTGCTGCAAATGAATCAAGTCCGCCTCTGTCACCAGAAAGAATGTATTCAATCATTCCAGCACGGTATCTCGGATCATTCGCGTAACGTGAACGATAAAGCTCTGCGCCATATTCATGAGCAGCCTTATCTGCAGCAATCTGAGACTTCAACTCTTCAATGCGTGAGTTGAGATATGCCATTCTATCGTCCATTATTTGCCTCCGTAAATACCATTCATTGCTTGAATGTACTTGAAGTATTCTTCCTGTGTTGCGTAAGGATTACCCGGGATAGCGTAAGGATTCTCATAGGCACCAAGATTACCAGCAACGACATTAGGACGGTAACCTTGCATATATGCTTCATTACCAACCATTCCAATGTCCTTGGAATAGTCTTCCATCATTCTTTGCTGTTCTGCCTGTTCCTGAGCAAGCAGTTCCTCACGTTCCTTCTCAAGTTCTTTCAATTCAATTTCTGCATCAGACATACCGCCGTTTCCACCATACATACCGTATGCACGGCCAATAGCAGCACCAGCATCCTTGATAGCACCGCCCCAGATTTCACCTTGCTTACGAAGGTTATTTGCTCGGATCTCACCACCATGACGGGCAGACTGCAGCATGTTCTGAATCATGCCTGAATAATTGACGTTATCTCTTGAATAAATCGACATAATCTTCTCCTACTAATAAAGTCCCGCCATCGCAGTACCATAAGCGGTTTGAGCGTTCAAGCGGTCTTGCTGTGCTTTCATAACGTCGCCCATCCTTGCGTCCTGTGTAGCATAGAAGTCAGATGCAAGGTTACCTTGAAGACCAATCTTATATTCATTTGCTGAACGAAGAGCATTTAGTCTGTCTTGGTTATTCTTGATGGCGTCTTGATACTGTTGGTAAGCAAAGTTGCGGTCCTGTGTAAAGTCCTGCATAGCTGTGCGATAGAGTTCATCGGATTTCTCCGCGGTACCTTTCGCAATGTTTAAAGCAGCACCAGTTCCTCGTCCGAGACCAGCGCCTGCAGCGGTATGCTGAATGTTCTGAGCTGTATCGCCAATAATGCGACTATAATAAGGATTGATAAAGTCTTCTTTAGTCTTATCATAATTGAATGCTCCTACGTCGGCAGCATAGTCTTCGGGGTTATATCCTGCGATTGCTTGCTTATAGGCATTTACATCGCTTTGAGTTCCAAGCGATCCTCTATGAGCATAATACTGATTTATCTGATTGATGACAGCATTATATTCATTATCGGTAATCTGTCCTTGCTTTCTGAGCTGATTAGCAGCTTCTTTACGCGCCTCAAGCTCGGCTTCTGCTGCTTCGCCCTGCTTATATGCGCTGTATGCGCCACCCGCAAGAGAGGCACCAGCGACGATTCCGGCTGCTATTAAAGGTACCATACTTAATTTCTCCTTTGCATAATAATTAGGTTCTACTTAATTCCACTTCTGTAGCATGAACATTCCTTGGGCATTCTCATCTGATGCAAGAGAAACATTCAATGTGCTGTTGGTAACCTGAATACGACGTCCTTTATTCGTAATTAGGAAACCGTCATAAATCGTAGGAAGACGAACGTCACTGACTTTAGCACCGTTATAGAGAACGATGAACATAGTATTCTTAATGATAGTCACAGCGTAGGATTTCTCGCCACGCTGTGCATAGTTTCCCTTAATAGCCTCTACGTTCTTATTTGCTTCATCATAACGAATAGGTTTAATGTCTAACTGCATGTAACCTCCTTACATCAATGACGAAGGCGTCCACTTAATCTGAAGATTCTCTATAGAGAAAGGAATGCTTTCAGTGGTTGAAACTTCCAATGTAAAGAATCGTCCGAATCCACAGCCATAGATGGTAGTCTCATAGTCATAACGTCCGATCTTACCCATGTATGCGTCTTCATAGTCAGAGAAAGTAGCACCGTCCCATGAATATCTGAATGATACTCTTGGATTAAGTTCAAGGTTATCATACTGGTCATTAAATGAATGCTGACCATTATTGCATACCAACTTGAACATATCAATGTAGAATGGACTATCGTTTGAAGTCAATACTCCGCCACGGCGCATCTTAAGAATGACACGTCCATCATGTTCTGTATACTTATTCTCGTCCATGTAGCAAAGAGCATTCTTAGTACCTACATACTGTTTGCCGTATGCAAATGTAACGTGGTTATATCTCCAGTACATAAGACGGTTCTTATCGTCATAGGACGCACGGTAGTGCCAAGCATTCTCTGTGATGTCATATACGAATGTCTTTAAAGAATCCTCAAATGTGATACTGTAGAAGACGTGCTGGTGTTCTTGCCAAATAGATGAATAAGCATTCTCAGGATTCTTTATCTGAGTAATCTCACGTTCAATGTCCTGAGTAGAAATACGCTTGATTTCAGTATCAGATATCATGAAGATACCATTATCACCAATATCAGAAGAACCCAGCCAAAGCACAGTATTACCAAGCATAGCAAGTGAGTTAGGTGCCTTGATACCAATGTTACCAGCTGCGTTATCCGGAGAACTGAACGGATTATTCTTATCGTCATTATATGAGAATACCTGCCAAGAACGTTCTCCGAATGTATAAAGCTTAGAACCGTTAGAGCAAAGAGCAATGGTATTATCTGGACACCATTCAGAATATGTTATGAATCCATACTTTGCGTATTCAACAGTGTCAACCCTGAAGATATCATATTTCTCAGGAGTATCATCTGCAGTACCGTCAATGAATTCTTGGTATAATGTATAGTAACTATCTTGAACTTGACCGGACTTATATTCTTGACGCTGTGCATCTGTCAAAGACATCCACCAGATAACGAACTCTGAACGCTTTACGTAGAATGCAGGATCCTCTATGTCTTCAATTTCAAACGGATACTGATATGAAGTATAGAATGCATCGGTACCAGCGTCGTTTACGATGAGGTAACCATAAAGATATGCAACATGTGTCGGATTGATAGTCAAGTCAGAATTAACGCGGCAAGGCAACTTGATAGAACGGAAGTCCATCTGTTGGTCACCAATAGAAAGGCCGGTATTAACTGCATATACATTAACGCCATCAACGATAATCAAGTGCGGGTGAGCAGAACCATAACCTCCAGTTTCTGTCATATGACATTCTGAACCCGAGCTGTTGATAGTTCCAATTGCGTTAAATGAATGATCTTCATTGATGAGATAAAGTGTATGGTCATATACTGCATAGAGCACAGGTCGGTTATCATAACCTCTTGAGACTCTATACATACCACGGCAAACACCTTCAATTTCAGCTGCCTGAACTTCACCTTGGACTGTTCTCATCAAGATAGAGCAAGAATGTTCTGTGGGATTCTGTCTTTCCAAGAACATATTCGTGCTTTCACCTAGTCCTACATGGACGAGGTTCGAATTGGTAATGCTGCCTGCGATATTCTCTATAAGTTTAACTTGAGATGCCATGCAAGCCTCCTATTAGAAGATTCCCTGTCCACCAAGCAACTCAGCCTGAGTCATCATACCAGCTGTGTCAAAGTAATCCTCTCTTTCAATTATTCTGTCAGATGCTTTAGGTGTTCTTACATTATCAACGAGGACTCTTACTTCATTCTCTAGACGCTGCATCTGTGCGTCATCAAGGCGAGGATACTGCAATGCAAGCTTATGTGTCAATGCAACGATAAGCAATTCAACGTAGTTATCAGGAATGAACAGTTCATCATCAAGGTCAAACTGCATTGCTTCATTATAGTTAATCTTCAATGTATAGTTGAGCTTTGCTGTGTTAGGCTTAATCTCGATGAGCCATTCGCCTTCAGACTTCTGTGTATATGTGTAAACTTTCGTTGACGGTCCATACTTATCAAAGTCCGCAGGAGCAACATAGTCAAACTTACCATGAAGCAAAGCGTCTTGAGTCTGGACATACATGCTGTTAATCTTTGCTACGTCTTTAACATGTAGATGCAGCATAGACTGATACTTGAACATATTCTGAAGTCGCTGATTCTTGACTTCAGGCATTCCTCGTGATGCCCAGATATACTGAGGTCCAGAAGGTGTTCCAACAGCCATAGCGAAATAAAGAATGTCTGGCTGATTCTTGACGAGCGCGTATGCGTTATTCTCAACGTCTTCAGCAGAAAGTTGAATAGAATCCAACTGTGCTTCTGTATTGACGTAGTAGTTATATTCGCCTTTCAATGTATCTTCTTCGTCATGAATGTGAATATACTGCGAGATTGGTGACTCAATGCTGTTCTGAGTCCAAACGAGAAGGTTATCGGCATTATACTTTGCTACGATTCCTTTGAGCAATTTATAGCCAGTTTCCAAGATATCACCAGGAACTGACTGGCGACGAGGAACGATGTTTCCTCTTGAACAGGCTTCTACGATTATGGTTCTAGGTGAAATCATTTAAATTCTCCTTCAACTTTCCTTGAATAATTAGTTCGTAATTTACAGCACGACTCTTGATTGAGTTTATCATATTCTTCACGTGGCATGATGTCTTTATAGAATAGTTCATACAGACGATCTGTATTGCATATCAAAGGTCTGTGTTCATAGATGGCGCATTTGAAGTCATCTGTAAGATATTTGCATGCTTTATCGCCTCTGTCGAGTTCTGGCTTTACGTCACCAATTAGACGACAGCAACATGCTGAACAGCCTTCGCAATTTATCATACCATTTCTCCTCGTTTCTTTGCTTCCCAATATGCTTTACGAGCGGCAGCTATCTTTGCTTTAGTTTCCTCGCTAAGTTTCCTACCTTTCCGAGATTCCGACCACATTCGTCTAGTATCTTCACTAAATTTCCTGCCTTTATTAGCAACAGATATCTTTCGTTTACATTCTTCAGACTGATGTTTACCCCACATTGGATTATTGGATCCTGATACATCCGCATGATTATCTGATATCAGTTTCCTTGCTTCTTTGCTTAGAGTATGACCTTTAAAGAAATCATTGCCTTTCATCCTATCTGACTGTGCTTGATTAGCAATAGCTACAGCGTCTGCATAGTCTTTGGCCATAGCTTCAGCAGTATCAGGCGTCGTATACTTTAATCCTTTCTTTGCCATGAAAGTAAATGCAGTTGCCATTGACTGTCTATATCCTTTCTTCGCTAGTAAGTAATAATAATAATGAACTAGGAAATGGTCTGCAAGTGAAAGACTAATCAAGTTATCCTTATCATTATCTACAGGTTCACCCAATATCTTACTGAATGAACGTGGAAATTTATGATGCAAATTGCGATTCTTTACTATCTTCTTCTCAAATTTCTCATTCTTCTCAAAGATGTCAAGCACTCTTTGCCAGTAAGGATTATCTGTCTCAAATACTATACTGAAATCATGTTGCATTATAACACCTCGTGATAAAGTAAATACTTATCTGCAATGTCAGCGGCTTTCTTCGTATCATAGATAGAAATTGATGCATGGTTCATTGCATATACAGCAAGGGCTACTGCATCACATAAGTCAGGAGAGTGTCCAAGTATCTTCTTAACTTCTTCTTTAGGAAGTAAGGCTTGCTGTCCTCTTGAGTTGATGGCAACGCCTTGAGCAAGCAATTCTTCTTTAACTACGTCATTTACCCAGAATCCAGCCTTTACTGCTTTAGCAAGTTCAATATACATTTCCGTTCTTGCATTAGGATAAAGATCCAAGTTGAACGCTTTCTGAGCGAAGTTAATGCCCTTTATGTCAATTCCTTTAGACTTAGCTACATCAAGCACACCTGTTGAGTAACCACCTGTGCCATCCGCAAAGGCATTCTTGAAGTCATAATGATTCTTGAAATTGGTAATGACGTTAACTTTCTCAAATGTATCGCCTTGATTAAGTTCTTTATAGTCAACCATTCCAAATTTATCAATGATTACGATTTCATCATTATCGGATCCAAGACCAGATGCGTCATATCCAAGATAGTAAGGCGCTCCACTGTTGGTCTTGCTCTGAGGAAATTCGTGTCTGAATATGATCTGGCTCGCTACGTCTGTATCAAAGATTTCTCCAAGACATTGCTGTCTGAAGAGATTCGTTCCTTCGCCATAACGTTCTCTAAGTTCATTCTTAAATTCTTCAGAAGTAAATGGATTATCAAAGGCAGTAGCGTGGATTACTTTCTCAGGATATTTCTTACATAATGTCGAGAACCAGTTTGCTACGCGGCCTAATGTAGAAGGAGACGAGATCAGTCTTACTTTGGAAGGATACTTGGAACCTCTCATACGGTCACGTGCGTTATTATAGATTTCCTCTGTGCAGTAAGCAGATTCATCAAGTGCAAGCAATGCAATTTCCGTAAGACCAAGGACACCATCAGGATTCTCAGCAGAGAATGCAAATAGGACTGAACCATTTGGAAATGTTAATTCATTATTTCCTCTGTTCCAGTTCAAGTCAATTCCCATCTCTTGACAGCGAAGTCTTATTTCTCGAATAAGTACCAAAGTTAATGCTCTATATGTCTGCGCTATGATGATGCCACGAATGCCAGGATTCTTAAGACATTGAAGAACGAGCCATATCGAGAGCGCATATGACTTTCCTGCGGATACACCTGTACATGCTATTCTGAGGTCTGCATCAAACTCATCAATAGCAAATCGTTTCTGCCACTTTGATAAACTATAGTTCATTATTCAACTACCGTGAAAGTAACATCCATAGTAGAGCCTTTAGAGTCTGTTGCTGTTACTTTCGTTTCTTTCGTTTCCTTTGCCCAGTGAGCACGGTCACGTCTTTCTAGAACGTTAAGATACTTCTCGGCAATCTTACTGTTTGGTGAACGAATCAATTCTCGTGTTAAGAGGTTTCTTAACTTGAGTAATTGACCTTCATAATACTCATCGTCTATTTCATCTACGATTATACCAAGAGGAGCAAGGTGGAATACTAACTTCGAGAACTCTTCTTTGGATCCTGTAGAGATTAACCCAATAGAAAGTTCAACATTAATCTCAGGAATGGAAAGTTCGCCCTGTCCTTGCTTATAGATCTTGGTATGTATCGCTACATGTTTCCATGTATCTTTCAGCCATTTGGACATGTACATATTACATACCTGCTCTTAATTTCTCAATTTCTGTGATCTTATCAATGTCTTTAAGAATGCAGCCAAGCAAGACTTTAATTTCCTGAAAGTCATTATGCAAGGACGAATCCTTATAGTCAAGTTTCTGTTCTTCTTCTTTCTTCTTTGCCATAAATTTCTCCTTAAGTAATCAAGATGCGGATGATGGAACCTCATTACGTGATAGATTTGCTGTATGCACCTTTACCTTTAATAAGTAGAAATTAGCCTAAACCGTCTGTTTCATTAAGCAACTTGCCTGTGACTTTATCATAGCAAGCAGCACGGCAGGCTACGTGAGGATATTTACCTTCATTATGAATCATCCAGATGGTGAACAGACGTTCAGCCAGCAAAGATCCAACCTTATCTTCGTTTGGCAGTTCTACGAGATTCAGTGCCCAGTCAAGCCATGCACGATATTTCTGGAATAATGCACCAGGCATAGAATACATGTTATGAGGATAAATCTCACGTCCAGCATTAACTTCCTTGATAGTTTCTTCATATTCAGGCATCTTCTCGACGATCTTTGACTCAACTTCAAGAAGCAATGTCTCATACTTAGGATGTGAAGTAACCCACTGCTTCATAAATGATTCTTCTGCGATATGATATGCATGATAGATCTTGGCTTCGTCTATCTTCTCAGGTAGAATAAGGTGACGTCTCCCTTGGAAGATCGTCACTCTGTCAGATGTTGCCGGAATCTTACTGTATGCACCAATGTCGCCGAGCTTAGGATCATTATTCTTGATGCACTTAGCTTCATCAAGCAGATACTTTACGTCGTCTGTGTAAATGATGAATGTCATATTTCATTTCGTTAATGCGTTAATAATGTAGACCACGAGGTAGACCGCGAGGTAGATTAAAGCTACGGTATATAAACCAGTAGTCAACGCAGAAATGCCACCTGAAATTGACATTAGTACGTCAATAAGTAATTTAAATTGATCTGGTGTCATGATTACTCCTTTATTCCAGCGAGCATTGACTTCAGAACTGAATAGCGAACAGCCGTTCTTTCTTCAGGATCCTTTACATCTATTACAGCAGTCTCAATGCGGCGAGTTCCTTCAAGTGCTCCAGTCTCGCCATTCCAAGCGCATAGTTCAGTAATTGGCTTTGCTGTCTTGATTTCAAGTTCAGCATCTTTATTCCACACTTGAGTAATGTATTTCCACCAATCAACCTTTCTGGCTGGCATATCCTTTCGAGTAATAGTATAGTATTTGCCTTTATAGCATGCTTGATATGTATCGCCTAGGTGGCCGTAGTTCATAATTCTGTATGATGAAATGTCTTGATACATCAAATTATCAAGTTCTTTCTTCAATTCTTCTGTTACTGTAAATTTAGCCATGTTATTTATCCTTGGTAAATGGTGTCAAGCACTCTTTAACTTGCTGTTCGTTATATTTAGCAGCTGCTTCAAAGTCAATAGTCGGGCAAGCCTGAGTTGATGGTGTCTGTTCAAAGCTAGCAGGATTGACTTGATATGTCTCAGGGAATTTAGGCAGGCCAGGATGCTGATTTAACTCAAGCCAGCGAACACGATTCTCAAGGTCCTGAAACTTCATTTCTATTTCTTTATCTGTCATATTAGATCTCCGTCATTCCAATCATTGATGCAAGTTCAGCCTGTTCTTCACATGCTGCATGATATTCGTCCACTTTACCCTGTGCGTCAAGGTCGCGGATAATCTTCTCAAGTTCCATGATTCTTGCTTTGATTTGAGCATTCGTCATTGGGTCCTTAAACTTCTTCATAAATTACTCCTTTGATATTAGCGTTTGCTGTAATATTTATAATGCTAAGTAGTACTATGAAATAAACTTCAAATGTTACCGATGTTTCCCATTTAATATAATAATGGTATAGATTGAATATATTATTTAAGAAACATCGGTAACAGAGAAATGGTATAGTCTTAAATTGAGGAAATTTAAGCTAGTTGATGTTATGGAAATAATTTGACTTATTAAGTCAAAGGCCCTAAACTTTATTATATTTGAATTATCAAATTAAGAGATTTCTTAAAGGTAAAGTTTATAAATATATCGTTGGGCAAGGAACCGCTACTCTAAGTCCAGATATCTAAGAGTTTCATGTCATGCTTCCTAGCATTCATGGCTCCAGTTAATCTGTAGCGGGGTTAACTGGAGCCTTTCCAGTTTATAGGAAGCACATGACAGAAATACAGTATATCGCTATCACGCACGTTAATAAAGATGATGCAAAGAAAGATAAGCGTGAGTGTAATACAGAACATTCAGTTTATCTTAAGAATATGACGTTTGATGAGGTTGCAGATCTGCTTGATTTAGGCTCAACTATTGGACGTGTGGGCAATAAGACAGATTTCATAGCATTGGACTATGATACTACCACAGTCAACATTCAAACAGTCATTGATAAGACGAAAGATAACCCAGATTACCGAGTATCTTTCTCGGCGTCAAATAACCCACTGAAATATCATGTATTGGTAAATTTGCATAAGACGATTACTGTAGATGAATATAAAGATGTACTTGAACGAGAACATAGGAAGTTACATGACTTAGTATGTGGAAGATGTGATGTCTTAAACCTCGATAAGAATGCAGCAAACTTCTATCAGTGTTTCTTTGGTGCATCACAGGAAACTAAATCTGACATTATACTTGATAACTCCAGACGTTTATGGCGCTGGGTTAAGAAGGATACTGAACCAAAGTATTACATCGAGAAAGAATCAAAGCTCAGACCATCAATGAACAGTGCTGATTTCTGTAAGAAACATAATTGCTTGACTGTCGTAGAATCTAAGAGATTTGATGTCATTCTGCCTTCAATGACAGGTGGCAAGATGAAGAAGATTAAAGAAGGACATCGTTATAGATGGTGCATGATATTTGGTTCAAAGATACTTATGCGTATTCTTTATCTCAATCATGAGTTTGGCGAAGGCTGGACGAAATGGGACTTTCTTGATACATTTGACTGGGCTGTAAAGACTTCTGTAATGAAACCTGATGAATTCTGTGAAAGTCAGGACTTCAAGGGTGTAAGACGCTTCTTTGATAATAAGTGGGATATACTGATGGATAAGTCCTTTGAAGACCAATGTTCAGTTCTTGAACCATATTTCAAATCATCTAAGCGTCAATATAAGTCTAGACAGTTGCTTTCCGCGGTCAGTTCTATGCTTATCAACGAACATCTTATTGATGAACTGACTGTAATGTTTACAGATAAAGAGGAATTACGTCAATTATGTGAAGCAAACTACGTAAACTATTATCGTGTATTGAGTCACATCAGAGGCTTGAACTATAAGGTTGAATTTGCTTCTGTAAAGAGAAAGGCATCATGTATAGATAAGTATAGGGTTGATGAAAGCACAGTTGAAATACCTAAAGGTGAGGTTACTGCTTCTATAAGGAAATACTGTTCAATTCATGGAATTAAGATAATAAGAATCTAAATGTTACCGATGTTTCCCAAATAATATATTCAATCTATACCATTATTATATTAAATGGGAAACATCGGTAACATTCGGAAACGGAGAATGTATATGGAGTTTAACACACTTTACATAAATTTCGCTAAATGTTCTGACCGTCAGATAATCTTTACGCAGATTGGTAACCATTCAGACTATTCAGCCAATTATCGTGCGAATATCTGGAAGAAATGGGTTGACATGGATAAAGATGAAAGCAAAGGATTCTTTATTGACTGCAAGGACTATGATGAGTGCAGACACCTTCAGCGAACATTTCATGAAGTATTCAAGCCTTGGATAACAGAGAACTGCATTATTTCATTATCAAAGCCATTATCCGAGAAGCTCATTCTAACCATCTTAGAACGTCTTAGAACATCATTTGATAGTCCAGATAGGCATTCCATCAGAGAAGATTTAATGAGGCGTCTAGCATCATTTGAGCCTATCTACGCAAGATCTGGCTACATTTATTTGCTTCGCATAAACGGTAAATTCAAGATCGGTCTCACGAATGACATAACACGACGCAAGGCTGACTTGGAACAGAAGTATGGGACTGCTATAAAGATCGTTGACCTTAAGAAGACCGACGCGATGGAACTAGATGAAGCAATTCTTCAAATGAAATGTTCTGCATATAAGTCTGTTGATAATAACCTTGGAGAACAGAAAGTAGACGAATCGTATTGCTCTGAGCTTTATAATGAAGTACCTGAAGTAGTTGAAATTTGGAAGAATTATTGGCGTAATAAATATCGCATCGAAATAGTTTAGCATTGAATATCCTCCTCCGATGATAACGCCACCTAGTAAGATATCTGAACGGTGGCATTTCTATTATGATAGCCCAGTAGAAAGAATTTCCGGACCGGCTATTGCCAAATTCCCTAAATTTAATTAAATTTGAACTATAATCATTGGAGCCAATAAATGAGCAGACGAAATAAGCTTTATACTAAGCAAATTGACTATACGATCGTTGAGGAATATCTTGATAGTCTGTTTGCCGAAGATCCTATGCCTATGGCAGCAACGACAGCATTTAAGAAGGTTCGTTCACGTTTCCAAGTAAAGCGTGAATACACAGTCAAGAGCATTCAAGATGCAGTAAGCATATATTACGATGAGCATTTCGGTGGTACATCAAGAGTAAGGAATATGCTAGTCTCTATGAGCAATAACTGTCGGACTGTTTCTGAGGCTACTAGGCAGAAGATGTCTCATTCACAGAAAGGTAACTGTAACGCAAGAAAGTATAAATAGTATACGAGAGGTTTGACTATGAAGCAAATTAAATTGAACATTGATAAAGAAGCAAATTCTATTAAAGTAGAACCTGTCAAAGACTGTATAACAGTTAGAGACCTATTTGATGAAGTTAGAGATGAACAGCTAGATTGGAAAGCATTCTTTCCAATTCCATTTGGCTTTACTGTTAAATTAAACGGAGTAGCTTATGATGGAATTTCATTTATTAAGGTTGATGAAGAAGGCGGCGTATGTCCTGTTTGGGCAAGGTGTGATGATGGACATAAACTAGTAATTGCAGTGCCGCCTGAATACTATAAGAATAGAGGATTAGAAATACCAAAGCAATAAGTTTCTTTAATGCCTCACTTCAATGTTTATATTCCACATTGGGGTGCTCAGGGTACTGTCGGATTAGCCGCTTGCCCTGAGTTTGCTAAGTTTGATTCCTGATACCCGATAGTCCTCCTTAAATGGGTTCTCCCTGCTGCGGATATGCCGCTCAGGGAGTTTCTTTATATTTGCATTCTAAGCCTCTTTAGCCCATACCAATATATTTCCATTACTACATTATCAAATGATGCTACGCCTCTTCTATCATCATTCTACACGGCAGTGACCGATACATACGGAGCAATATCATAATCATCATTCTTACGTCCATAATGAAGTCCAGCAAGATGTTCAACTGCCCACTTTGCTACCTTTGCTTTGGTCTTTGAGATTCCTGCTTTGATTAGTGCATTATAGAATAATTCATCGGCTAAGCTCTTTGCTAATAGCTCAGAACCGTATGCGCCATCATGGCAGATGCCTGCTATGTTATATAGCGGGTTACTGTCATTCCAGTCAGGCAGATACCATCGGAATATCTTAGGCACCGATAGTCCGTCTGTCATAGCGCCTTTCTTTACTGTAATACGGAATTTACAGAAATTATACTCGAAGTCAATGAAGACATCATTATCAAGTACATAAAGTCCATTAACTTTATGATATCCTATAGAATCAGACCAATTAACTATCTTCATGTTTAACTCTGTCCTGTAATTCTGCATACTTGCCGTTATTCCATCGAGACGTATCTCCAACGAGATAGCCGGTAATACGTCTTAATCTTTCAAACTTGACGCCTTCTCCTAACTGTTCTGGAGTAAGACATTCATTCACATGCGGACATTCCTCTCCGCAATAATCACAGCTTTCCATTTATTTACCGTTCCAATCCTTTGGGTCAAAGAATAATGCGCCAATTACGCATACTATAGCAATGAATAGAAGTGTCATCATTTGAACTTGCTGTCTATAGTAACCTGTAGCTTGACGATATTGGTATTCAAGATAGATACTTGCTTAGTTAGATCTTCAAGCAATTCTTCATGATGCCCTGCTTGCCCCTTAAGATTCGCGATCTCGAAGCCATGTTTCAGCAAGGTATCATGAATGTTCTGACTGTCCGAATCTCTCATAGTCTTCGTTTCAGCACGGTCTTTCTCTACTTTATGGAACTTAAAGTATAGATAGGCTATGCCAAGAACGCATAGAACTATTGGAAGGGCTGCTGGTGGTATAGCAGCCACTACTGTTGCTAGAGCTTCCATTATTCATTCTCCCAGAAACATGTAACTACGAAGTTCTCATGATAGATGTCCGTTTCGTTTATTCCACCCTTAAGACCTATGCAAGCAAGCGGAGAGTTATCCGTATTATGGAATGCGAAACTGAGCTGATTAGTATAGTTAGGATTGCCGGATACGTCATAACCTTCAAGCATGTAATGATAGTTATGTGACTGTGCTCCATCCATGATTACAGGTGGATTAGGATTAGGAACCCATGCTTGCTCAGCTTCATCCCATACAGTTTCAGACCAGTACTGTGAGAAAGGAACGAGAGAAACCTTTCTTTCAGATTCCGGACATACAGCAACTGAACCAATTACTTTAGTTGGGTATTTACCATTCTTCATTGGCAATGACCACTGCTTGAATAGTTTGGTGCATGAACCATCATTATTAGGATCATACATAGTAGTCTGCATCTCAATAGACGCTGGGTTATCGGTCCATTGAACAGATCTTCCATTCTCGGTTACTACTGCAGAAAGAACCTTGCCATTATCACCGGACACAGGAGGAGGAGCGAAGAAACCATATTCTTCCTGTCCACCACCAGCATACTTACAGTAGATATTGCCGCTATTCTTATTGAGGTCAACTTCTACTGCTGTTGAGTAGATAGGTCCGTAAGCACCGGCGCCTTGATACGTCTTAATAAGTACATCATCACCGGTTACACCGATATTCTCTCTTGCTTGAGCCTTCTCAGCTTCAGTGAAGTTCTGAGCATGGTCAACCATCACAGTCTTGGTCTCGCAAGGATACCATACTTCAGACCAACCTGCAGCGCCGTAGCTTTCTGCAGCTGGGTGTTCGCTGTCGTTGAATGGATCTGTATGAGTACCTGTAATGAGAGAGTTACGGAACTCCCAAGGAAGAATATACATGGAAGGTGTGCTGTATGTAGAACGGTAACATCCATTACCTGCGTTCAATAGACATTCAACACGCATCTGTGTATAGTATGTAAAGTACTGCGATGTCTTAACCCAGACTTCACACTTATCTCTTGGACCATAGTTGCCGCTTGCTCTACGAGTCAATACCTTTACACCAAGAATTGACATTTCAGCATGATCGTTCGCTGTATGATCTGCCCAAGCAACTTCGCATCTTGCTACATTTAGCGCAGGAATGAAGTTACATCCCATGTTCAATGTTGCAGATTCAGCAGGACAGTCGCCTGTGCCGTTATTCGTAACTACGAACTTCAATGACAGCTCATAGCCATAGGAATAACTGTCAGATGTACCAGGCGAAAGTTCACAGATCTTGAACCATGTATCGGTCCAAGTACCATCATTGAAACGTCTGTAACATTCAACGAAGCCTTTCTGCTCAGCTGCATCTATGTTAAGACGTCCTTGGGCTTTCTCATTCTTGGTGAAGTCCTGTGCAATGTTAGTTACTACTGTATTATTCTTCATATTAAACTCCTATACGAAATAACTAGACCTTCTTATATGGAACTAGGCCACCACCTGTGCTAAGAATGTCAGTCCATTGCATCAAATCATGGTAATTTGAGTCTGACTGATAGATTCCACCATTCCAGTCATAGTTATTGCCTTCAGCACGCTTTACGACCAGACCTGTAGTATAGCTACCACTTGCTACATGGAAGTTATTGAATGTCAAACCAATGTCATGATCTGCTGACCATTCAAACTTGATGTAGAATGTGTTCCTCTGGTTATTATTATTCTTAGCTGTTAAAGTTGCAGTGTTATGAGATGAACCGTTATTCGTCAAGACCAATGGCGATGCGGAAACATTATTGCAGTCAAGATATTGGAATCTATAGCTTGACCAGCTCTGCCATGCACTTCCGTTCCATACATAGAGGTTGACGTATTGGTTGCCGTTGGTATTATTTGCAGCAAATAGATCATACTGACCCCAGTAAGTAGTCGTTGAAGTTATTTCATAGAACTTACTACGGTATGTTCTCGTTGCTGCCTTCAATACTGCTGACACAGTAACGTTATGAGAAGGCATCGTGAATGTGTTTCCTGAGATCTGAACACCATCAACGGTGAAGTAGTTAAGTTCCCAGTCTGCTGTGGTAGAGATTGAGATAGTTACAGTTGAACCATAGACTGCCGAAGAAGGAACTGTGATAGTACCTCCAGAAGGATTAGTCTTTGATATACTGTATGTTCTTGCATAGAACTCAGCAGAAACAGAAACTTCATCATAAGGCATCGTAAATGTATTGCCTGTGATAGGCTGACCATTCACGATGTAATGGTCAAATGCATAACCGTCATTGGGAGTATTTGAAAGTGTGACTGTAGAACCGCCTACTCCCTGCGCAGGTGCTATTACGGTACCATTGCTTGGCTGAATGACGTTAATGTTGAAACGTCTTTGCTCATATATCCAACGCAACGGACCGTCATTAATGATGTAACCTTCAAACTTTAACATACTTTATCCTGCTATGCATTTGCTTTGCGATTGATGCCAATGATCTTTAGTGGTACTACATTGCTATTCCAAGAGCTAGTTTGCGTATCACTAAATAAACCATGAATCGTACCAGTCCATGAATAAGATGTACCATTAGAAGTATCCCAACGTGTCATTGATTTCTGATACCTACCATTATCAATGATAAACACTGCGCCTACTACTATTGAAGATGTATTAGATGTAGCAAATACTTCATCTACATAGCCACGTTCATAAGATCTCCAATATATTCTTACACGTTCAAAGTTTGCGAAATTCTCTGATACAGTAATAGTATCAGTAGAAGCAGTAAGTTCTCCTTCCCACAGCACCGTCTCATCTGCACGGACTACCACTTGGTTATTCTGTGTATCAGCTTCAACGACTACTCCAGACGCACCAACCATTGGCACAGAAGTAACCGGACCACGAATTGCTCTAAGATTATTAACTAATGTTGGCATGATTTCTCCTTATGCTTTGCGGTTGATGCCGACTATTTCTTCAATAGCTATTCTGTTACTAGTAGATGAAGCTGGTTCAGTGCCTGTCAATGTCCAGTAAAGAAACTTCTTATCAATTATAGTATAAGTAAGACCATTATTGGACGGCGAGTACCTCTGACCGATTATTTGCAGTGGACTACCATCGTTCTTTGAACAGAAATACAGAGTAGATATAGAGAAATTCTCTGATGTATTTCTAGGTGATGGTACTAAACAGTAAATCAACTGTCCATCATCACCCGGATAACCAACGCCTTTAATTCGTATCATCTCGAAGTTAGTTAATGGTTCACTTATAGTGAAAGAATTCTCAAGATTCTTTCCAGTGCCTGTCCACTTAAATAGCACAGTCTCATCTGCTCTTATCGTCTTATTGACAGGGTCAACCACGATGCCGGATACTCCTGTGTATTGCTCAACCGGTATACCAACCAATTGACCTTGGACACTTAATACTTCACTCATTATTCATTTCTCCTTCTTTAAATTCTGTTAACTCCTGTGATCTGAACGATGCCGACTGCTTCAGGATCTTCCTGACACATAATCTCTGCAGGATCCAAATATGCAAGCCAGTCTACTTCGCATCTTGCGGTCACAGTATTGCCTGATGCTTGAAGAACTGTTCCAACCCAATGTCTCCAATCATATACTCCTACGCCACCGTAAGTAGCGTATGAATGTTTCATGCCGTCAGGTCTCATGATTATTTCATATCTTGAGTTAGGCTGGTCCACAGGTGCTTCGCCATCTCCATTTCGGCCTTGCCACAGTTTAATACGTAGAAATTCAAAGTTGGTAACATTCTCAGTACATACAGCCGATGTTACGCCATAATCCTGTGGTGATGTAAAGATGACAGTTTCATCATTCTTAATCTTACGGTCTGTCTCATCTATGACTATTCCTTTACCGCCTTCATAATAAAGACCCTTAAGATTAACTACTTTATTTCCAACCGATACTAAAGACATTATGCTACCCTGTTGATGCCGGTTACACGACGTATGCCGTAATGCTGAGTGGAATCAGATTTGATGTCTGCAGCCCAATACTGATTAGGATTAGTCTGCCAGATCCAATCTATCAAGTTGGTAACCGAAAGACTCGTTCCATTTGCTCTTAATGTACCAAAGCATGTATGACGTTGAGTCTGTGAACCTTGGGTCTCTGCACCAGCATAAGAAGCAAATGCCCAATCACATCCATCAGGATAGACATCACATGTAGTAACATAGTCACCGTCAAACCAAACTTCAACTCTCATTCTTTGGAAATGTGCTGAAGTCTCAGAAAGAGTAACCGACTGATTATTTGCTGGAGTTGCATCATAGAATAATTCTGTCTCATCAATAGAGATAGTATGATTCGTATTATTGACTACGATGCCTGTTCCAGCTGTGTAAGGTGTTAGACCACCAGCGAATAACTGATATGACATATAATTTCTCCTTATTTCCAATCCGATGGAATCTGTGCTAGTTCTGCGGATCCTGATGTAGTATGTGTTCCGCACATATAGAATGTTTGGCTGTGTTCAGTAACAGAACCAAGTCCACTTAATTTATTATACATATCCAAGATGCCTGATTCAACATCCCATGCATACCAGAAAGCCGTTCCACAGGAAGTTAATGAATCTGTCAGATGGAAATTTGGTATTTGCTTTAATGACCTGCAATATCTACATATTGAAGAAATGTTCGCTGCATTAGAAAGATTAAAGTCAGGCATGTATTGAACGCTTTCGCATACATCAAATGCGCCAACAGCATACGTAACATTATGGAAGTCATATAAAGGAAATTCAGTAATAAGTCTACAGCCACCAAACATTAGACCGATATTCGTTACAGATGATGTATCAAATAATGATACAGATCTTAACTTGCTGCTGTTAGACACAGCCATCTCGCATAAAGAGAACATATTAGTTACGCCTTCTGAGTTGGCACCAAGAATACTAACTAGGTCATACTGGTTCTTTAATAGGTCAGACCATGAAGAGCTGTTCTTGGTAATGTCCCAGATGTTATTCTCTGCATCAACCAATGTCTGAGAATCGCCTACAGTAGGTGTGACGCCTCCTGCGTACTGGACACGGATAGTCTTAGGAGGTAGGTTAAGCGGATTATAGTTTATCTTGGGAGTAAGCCATGATCCGTTAACCTTAAGAATGTTGCTGTTAGATACGAGCATTGGATTTACCTCTTAATTATTAGCAATACGGTGGACGCCGACGACTTTCCAAGGACGCCAATATACTCCAGTCTTATACACGTTGGAAGTTCCAGCAACCATTTGCCATCCTTTATCACATGTAATAGTAGTACCGCTTGCGAATCCTGAAAGTTGAGATCCGCAAAGATAAGGATCAGCTTCGTTAGTACCTGCATAGAATAATGATACACCGGTAACTCTATTACGCGTTACTGAACCGAACTTCATATCATATTCAGTGCATTCATTTCCATCTGTCTTATTCATACCAGCTGCTTCATTCCAACGGCACCACGAAATACGGATTCTTTCAAAGTTAGATGCAGGTTCAGATAGCTGGAATGTAGTACCAAATGCAACGTCACCTGAAGCAAAGTTGGGATCATTGAATAGCACCGTCTCCGCGTCTTCATCAGTAGATATCCTCAATGTATTGCCATCAGGATTATCTATAACGATGCCAGGACCAGCAACGACATCAACAGGAGTCTCAAGCGAGATAATGTCATTCTCATTATCTACTGTTACTCCGCTTGCACCGGTATATGTCTTGCCGACGTCGCCTGTGATAGCGATGACGTGATTCTCATTATCAACGGATATACCACTTGCACCTGTATATTCTACTCCAACGTCTCCTGTGATGGAAATCTGATGTGTAGTATTATCAACTACGATAGGTGATACGCCTGTGTATTCTGCTCCGCCAGAACCACCTCCGGTTACAGCAAGAGTTACAGTAGAACCTTCAGTAGTCATAGAAAGACCGGTTCCGGCAACGAGTTCCATTTCCGTAGGCTTATTCTGAATGTACGCCTTAGAAGTAGAATCAGCTTCTGTCCAGTTGCTCTGTATTTGAGCAGGAGGAATTGCTGCTGATACAGATTGGATGTCGCCTGTGACTGCAGCAACTTCTGTCTGCAATGTAGCGATGTCTCCGGTTACTCCGCTTATGTCTGTTCCAGAAGCAGAGATAGTCAAGTCATTTCCATTAAGTTCAATACCAATGTTCTGACCGGCAATAAGATTTACCATGTCTGGCTTATTCTTAATGTAGTCAACTTCTGCGTCATCGGTCTGTGCCCAGTCAGACTGAACTTGAGGATCCGGCATTGCTCCAGATACACTCTGAATTTCCGACTCAAGAGTGCCTGTGACAGTTGATACTTCTGTCTGTGTTGCATACTGAGTAAGGTCAGGTTTATTCTGGATGTATGCCTTGCTATCAGGATCTGATTCATCCCAGTCTGCTTGAACCTGTGCATCAGGAACAGCACCAGACACAGCCATGATTTCTTCATGAAGGTCGCCTGAGACTGCAGCAACGCCTGAGACTGTTGCATAGTTGGAAAGGTCACCACCTGCCGCTGAGATAGTCAAGTTCGTTCCAGAACGAGTCAATGTAACGTTCTCGCCTGCTACCAAAGTTACTTCTTCAGGTTTATTCTTAATGTATGCAAGGTCAGATGAATCGTTCTCGGTCCAATCAGACTGAACTTGAGCATCAGCAGAAACAGACTGAATGTCACCTGTGATGTTAATGATTTCCTGATTGATGACAGAAGTTACATTCTGAATGTCTCCTGTCACTTCGCTGTGTGTTGCATAGATGCTAAGATCTGGCTTATTCTGAATGTATGCCTTAGACTCTGGGTCTGTCTCATTCCAGTCGCTTTGGATCTGAGCGTCAGGCAATGCAGCGGAAACTGCTTGAATGTCGGTATTCAACTGCTCGATGTCACCGGTTACGCCATTGACGATATTCGTAATCTCTGTAACATCTCCGGTTACATTATTCACGACATTCGTAATTTCGGTAATGTCTCCAGTAACATTATTCACTACTTCGGAAACGTCATTGATGTCGCCTGTAACTCCAGAGACGATGTTATAGATGTCTCCTGTTACATTCGTAATAGTGTCACCAAAGTAATTGACTGTTACATACTGGTCCATTCCAGATACTGGCTGCATGCCGGTTACGGAGATGACTGCCTCTTCATCAATAGAGATACCTGGACCTGGCTTAAGCATCATAGCACCGCCTCCACCTTGAACGGCAGAGTTGAGCTTTACGATCTGCAATGTCTGAATGTATGCATCATTCCAGTTGACGCTTGGCCCAGGAGCAAAGTAAAGAATGTTGCTGCAGTCAACAGGTGATGTCTCACCTTCGTCCAATACTTTACGAATGAATGTCAACTTAAGGCAGTGACGGTCTCCAGTAGTCAAAGGTCCGGTTTCATCTAGCTGCCATGCAACGTCTTCATTTGCATTACCGTTGCCTGTATAGACGAGTGTCTCATCGAGTCTATTTACTTCTGTTCCTGATTGCTGTTGGAAACGAATGACGCAGTTGACCAAGTAAAGACCTGGCTTCAAGTACATATACTTAGGATACTCATTGGTTTCATCGCCGTTAATCAGACCGTAATCAATGTGGTCAATGAAGTCACCTTGATAGTCTGGATTAGAAGGCAAAGCCAATGTCTGACCTGTTTCATTTCCTATAAGCGCCTGAGTAGCACCATACTGACCGAGCCAATGCTCTGCCTCATACTGAGAAGGAATACCACCTGAACCGCCACCGCCTTGACCTGGTGTGACGTTATAACGTGACATGATGAGAGAACCGAACTTATTATAGACATAGACGTCATATGTAAAGTTTGGAGATGCCAACACGATGTTGGCACCGAGGGAATCTAACGGAATCTTATGTGGATGCAATGAGCCATTCCAGTCGGAATAGCAATAGTACTTCGTGCGAGTACCATGATAATAAACTTCAATATAACCATCAGTCAAAGGCTTTCCCGCGCTATTGACTATTTGGAAACATGGGTCTAGCAAGTAAGCTAACGCGAGCTCTTCTTCTGATGTGACCATACCAATTATCTCCTAATTCTAGCTGTTATGCCGTGTCTGCATAACGATATGTTCCTAACTAACTAATAAATAGTATGGATTTCTAAAGGAGAACATAATATGAAGTTACCTACATGGAAGAATCCAAACAGGAAGAGAGCGACACGCATATCCTACATGGATTCTCAATACACGAAGTATTATGATCTTGACCTTGATGACTTTGAACATTTGGTTACTAAACTTAAAGAAGGAGACAGACTCTCAGATGCAGAGAATGACCGTTATGGAATTTACATATTGACTATGTGTCTTATCTGCCTTGAGGGACCAAAGTTCAAGAATAAACCATACCAAGAGAAAGAAGGCATTCTTGAACAGCAATACTTTGAACTCCTTTCAGGTCTGACTATGTTTAATCCTCATAAAGGCAAGATCTATTCATACGCATATAGAATTGCATATACAGCAGCAATTCATTTCTATACGAACAGCCAAGACTTCAATAAGAAGCAGAAGGCTATTCAAGAACACTGTCAAGAAGAACTAATGCTTTATCTTGACGAATATTCCACACATAAAGTTAATACACAGGGAAATATACATGAGTAAAGAAGTACCTATCATCAACATCGTTCCTGCAGACGCAGCAGGTTGCGGATACTATCGCTTAATGCAGGTAGGAAATCAACTACAGTTACATCGTCATGACGTGACTATCAGTGCAGCAGGTAAGTTCCGTGCATTTGGTCAAGATGTCATCTATACACAGCGTATGATCTCAGGAGATCTATTAAAGTCGTTGCTAGAGTTCAAGAAGCAGACCAACATTAAGTTCATCGTTGACTATGATGACCTTATCTGGGAATGGAAAGGAGAATCACTTCCAGAGTATAATCTTTGCCGTGAAAGGTTGGACTGCAAAGCAAACACAGAAGCAATGAAACTTTATCTTAATGACCTTGCCGACATCATAACAGTTACGACTGAACCTTTGAAGCAGTCTCTTATTGCTTTGGGTATTCCTGAAGAGAAGATTCATATCATGCCTAACTGTCTGTCATATAAGGAATGGTTCTATCCAAGAACACCTGTTCCTCAAGAGAATATCTTCTACTACGCAGGTTCATATACTCATTATGATAATAAGAATAGACTCACAGGAGACTTTGATAATGGACTCATTCATTACTTGAGCAATAAGAAGGTTATCGTCAAGTCATCTGTGCCTTTCTTCATTAAGCCGGTACATAATTTCCCAGGATCTAATCTTAATCAGTATGCAGCGGACTTCTATAAAGAAACACGAGGAGTAAAGTTCATTCTCGCTCCTTTGGCAGATAACGTATTCAATACATGTAAGTCTGACTTGAAGTATCTTGAGTCTGCTGCGGTTGGTCGAGTATGCCTCGTTTCGGACTTCCCTAACAGCCCATTCGCTAGCGCTCATCCTTTCCAGAAGATACCCGTAGGGTCAACTAGCACAGCGATTAAATACATCGTAGAACGCGCTACAGAGCATTACGACGAGATTCTAAAGTACCAGTATGAGTACTTGAATGGTCGCTGGCTTGATAATCATCTCATTGAGTATAAGAAACTTCTGGGAATACCCACAGAATAATTCACTACAGTTATAAGATAAAGAAAGACCCTTGAGCAATAGCCCAGGGGTCTTAATTATTTACTCGCCTTAGAATTACTGTGTGATGAGGTTAGCAGTGCTATCCTTTACGCAGACGTAAGCACATGCACGAGGTTCAACGATGCCGGCGACAGCAGCGATTGCCCAACGAGTCTTATTGGTGCCCTTGAATACGTCAACTGCACGGCCAGTATGAAGAGTAATTCCATCCGGAGATGTTACACGTTCATCGGCGTTAGACCAATCCAATTCCGGAAGAGCATCAAACTCCATAGCACCGTTCACGCGGAAGATACCAGTGAAGTAAACACCTGCAGTAATCGGATTAGCAAGTCTCTTAGTAGCAAGGCTAGACGGAGCGATGTTATCGCCGTCAATGTCGCAAACTTCACGAGTTCCGTTACCCACGAAGTCAACCTTACGAACCTTAACTGCACCATTAGCAGCATCTTCAATAGCGATGAATGCCTTCGGAGCAGAAGTCTTAACACCAACCATGTCGGTAGCATAGACACCCTTGACGAAGAGCGGAGTACCAGCTGGGATGTCTTGGTCAACACCAGTCAATGTCAATGTATCGTAGTCAGCGCCTGTTACGTAAGAATCAACGACTGCAGTTGCGAGCTGACCAGCCAACTTCTCAGAGATTTCGAGCGTAGGCATACCTTGCTGAGAACGAACTTCAGCAGCGCCAACAGTTCCCTTAAGGCCCTTCTGGAAGCGAGGTTCAACGTCTCCTGCCGGAGTGAAGCCCTTACCGCTTGACTGCATGATAGAGTCGATCATCGGGTCAATGAATGCGTACTGAGATTCGCTAGAGATAGATTCCAAATAGTTGGAAGCCTTGAAGAGCGGAAGCCAGCCAGTACCAACGAATGCAGTGTTCTGCAAGCCGAGGTCATCAGCAAGAACAGACTGAACGAGGCCCTTAGCAACCTTCTCACCGTAAGGTTCAGCAACTTCCTTATCCCAGTTAAGGTCAGTAACCTTCTCGATGAGGTTAGTGTTAACCTTAACGTTACCAATACGAATAGTCTTGGTTACCTTACGTTCGATGATGTCTTCAGAACCAGAGGCTGAAATGTCCATACCTTCAACGTATTCACCAGCGTCACGAATGACGAATTCATAGCTCTGGCCATTACGCTTGCCAACGAGCTGATCCTTACAGTAAGGCTTTGAACCTACAGTAAGATAAGGTGCTGCTTCTGCAGAACGGATAAGAACGAGTTCTGCCCTGCGGTTAGTCTTAATATCATTTGCCATAATTTATTTCTCCTTATCTGCGCTTATGTTTAGCGAGATATGTATTGATTGAGTTGAGATCCTTTAGCAAGGAACCTCCCTGCGTAGAACCACCACTCTGTGAACTGATCTGTTTCCCAATGACGGGAATGGTAGGTTTCGTTTCTTGCACTGGCTGTGTCGGAGGAACTTCCTGCGGAACAGTCTTCGGTGCATGATGTTTATCAAGAATCTGGTCTGCAATAACTCTTACGTTATACTTCAGTGCATCAGGATCCTTGCTGCGGAATAACTTGCGTAGAGTATCCATGTTAGTCATCAACTCACGAATCACGATAGGATATTCCTGAAGTGTATCGAGATAGCCAAGAACTACATTATTCGGATCATTCTCTTTAAGAGCTTCAGCAAAGTATAGACCTTTAGTCTGGATGAGATCTCTGTAATCTGCCAATTCCTGACCTTCAAAGCAATGTTCTTCAATGATTCTGTTCTGTTCAAAGTCCAGCTGTTCCTGTTCGTAACGATCCTGCTCACGGATGCGCTTTAATTCATCTTGGGCATCACGTTTAGCAAATTCATTCGTAACATACGCAGTCGGATCTTGAGAACCATCTTCTTTCTTGAAATGTTCTGCTTTCAGTCCGTCACGTTCGGCAATGATCTTCTCAAGCTCTTTAATACGAGCTTCATATCTTGCTTTCTGTTCTTTACGCTTATTCTTCTCGCGTATGAAGGCATAGTCTCGCTGTGAAACTTTATCCTTCTTATCAACTTTATCGTCTTTAGCAACCTTAGGATCATCACTTCCTTTGGTTTCTGCAGGCTTAGGTTCACCGTCATTTGGCTTCGGCTCATCTGCCTTAGCGGGAGTCTTATCAGCTGTATCTTCAGGAGAAGCGACGTCCTTAACTTCTGATTTAGAATCATCAACCGAAGTTTCTACTGATGGGGTTTCAACTTCAGCCTTTGGTTCATTGGCTGGTTTATCGTCGGCTTTAGTCAAATATGACATTGCCTGTTCTGTTGACATACTCATAAGGTGTCAAATCCTTCAACCGGTGTGTTCAAGTAAACTTTATAGGCGCCACCGTTACGTCCATACAGTCAATAATTAGTAGAAGTCTTTAGACTTTCAATTTAATTTCTAAATGTTACCGATGTTTCCCGTTTAATATAATAATGGTATAGATTGAATATATTAAATGGGAAGAATCGGTAACAGAAATTTCTATTTGGATAATGCTCTACCACGTTTACGGTCATGACCGAAACGATCATCCCAGAACTTATTCATAGCAGATCCAATTGAACCTGGCTTATGAACGAATATATCACCTCTAAGGATCTTTGCTACAGTTTCAGGTTCTACTCCTGCGTAAGCCTTTCCAAATGCAGTCATGACCTTAGTGTTTGGATCATACTGTATGTTGGGTACCCAAGATGATGAAAGATTTACTTTACGACGCGGAACAGCATCATTCTTCCAATACTGTGGAGCTGCTGCTTCATTGAAGGCTGCTTCTGCTTCCAAATCTGCAATAGCAAGCTGTTTCTGAGGACCTGGCGGTAAAGCCATGACCAAAGGATACTCAGGCAATTGAGTAATGTCCAGCAAGTCATCATGCATCCTTTGCGTCTGTATGTCAACTGCTGGGTTTCTTCCAGCGCCTTGAGTTCCACCTGTTAGCACTGTGAATAACATATTATACTCCTAATGATTTGATTGCGTCAGCGGCACCTTCAATGTATGCGTCAGATTCTTTCTGAGCTTGAGCAATGTCGCTTTCAGCTGCCTTGATGTTTACTTCTTGCTGCTTAAGTATTGCGTCATTATCAATCTTTACGCCTTGCTGTTCAAGTTTAGCAGTCTCAAGCATTACCTTATCCTGTTCAGCAATCTGGAACTTATTGAAGTCCAAAGCACGCTGTTCACGATTCTCAAGCATCGAGATCTGTGCCATAGTCAACTGCTGTCTCAATTCCTGAACTTCTGCCTGAGATTCTTCAAGAGCAAGCATAGTATCATTCATTTGCTGCTGCATCATATTCATAGTATGAATTGCTGCAGGATCCTGATTCTCTGTAATGAATCGGATGTTAGGCGGCAAGTTTGCTACGATGTTATTGCTCAATTCATCGCCAAGATCATTCTTCAATGTATCGGCAAAGTACTTAGCTATGATTGGTTTCATTTCATCTGGCATTACAGTTGCCATTGCAGTCAATTCCTGACGAGCCTTCATTTCACGTGTAATGACCGAAGGTCCATTCTCCAATGTGAACTGCAAGTCCTGACCATTATTGAGCAATTCAATTACGATCTTACCCAATGTTCTCATTGCCTTATATGCATTATTATAGTAAGATGCAGTGTTGGATTCCTTTGATGTTTCCTGACGGAGAATCTCTGTTGCTGTTCTTTCTCTCTGGTCAACGATGCCAGTAAGAGGGATTCCCAAGGTATCTTCCATCAAAGTTCTGCATGTAGAGATGGTATTCTGAAGGTCACCAGTCTCGAATGACTCAACGAGCGGAACTGGCTGATGTTCACCTTTCCAAAGAACAGCAACAGTATCGTCTTGGTTGACTGCTGCAAGATTCTTCTCAAGTCCATCAATGGCATCTACGTTAATCATGTAGTTTGCCTTAGCGGAACGTCCTACACGTTCAATGAGTGAAGAATATGCAATGTTCGCACCGAGCTCCAATGTCAATGTCTGTTGAATGATGCCATTATAGTTAATCTGATTCTCTTCAAAGATTTCATTACCAGCAAGTCTCAAGATAGGAATGAACTTGATGGGCAATTCTTGATGTTGAACTACCTTATCGCCTACGATCTTATAGAAGTCAACGAGATTCTGGTCATTCTTTGCATAATATGAAATGACGGCGACGGAATCTTCAGGTACGTCCCACTGGTCATAGTCTGCAAAGTTAATGATAGTTGAAACGTCTGGATAAGCCATAGGAACGACGTCATCACCAAATAGACGCTTTGCTTTCTTAACAGGCATGTAATTGATGATAGCACCTTCTTCGGCATCAGAGCCGTCAACTGTGTTGATAGAAGGATCCATTGCTATTGCATCAAGATGCGAAGCAGTCTCAACGATAACCTTTGGCTGACCTGTGAATTCATCTGTATCAGTAGAAACGACGAGAAAGCCGTATCCTGTAAGAACGGCTTTACGGAATGCGTCTACGAGTGCAGACTTGGTATCGGTGTCTGCTTCAACAGTGTCAATAGCTTGCTGAATGACCTCAAGTTCTTTCTGCTTATTCGTCAATTCAATGTGCCAAGGTGAGTTGGACATAGGAGACGAAATCGCGTTCGCCATAGGATTCCAGTTATTCATGGAAAGGTTAACGCGATTCTTTCTCTTATATTTCTTGCGGTATTCTTTAGTCCAGAAGTCGCCAGAATAACGACGCATGTCACATACCGCTCTGTTGATAGTATTCGCAAAGCGATTAGATGACTTCGTAAGGAAGTTACCGCACTGTTCTATGATGTCTTTCTCTTCCATTATTAAACCTCTTTACAGTCAAATAATTAGTTTGAGATCTGAACTGCGTCAAAGATCATGCTATCACCGTAACCCATAGCAGCCATACCACCTGCGATAGGCATGTTACGAATGTTCCATAACCAAGGTCCGCCTGAGTTCTTTCTCATACCGTAATATGCTGGTGAATCATATTCTTTATTTGAAGGAACAGGCACAGTCACACCGTAAGCAGCACCAGCATTTGCCATCATCGAGTCATGAAGGATCTGAATTACTGCTCTAGTGTTCATAGTACCGATAGTGAACAGATTCATCTGGAACACATAGCTGTTATCCTGTCCATACGGCGTATAGACGTAATATCCGGACTGTTCCCACATCTTTCTCAATCCAGCCTGTTCATCATCAGAGGTCAATGTAAGCGAGATGCCTGTATTCTTGAACTCCATAGTGCCAGTATTATACTTATATTCATACTGGTTATAGTCATCATACTGAGTAGAATATCCGCGGTTGATGGTGATAGGATTCTGTGAAAGACCTGTGTTGCCTGTAATGCTAAGTCCTCTAGAAAGCCAGTTATTAACGCCATGTTTCAAGGAAGTACCGAACACGCCAAGAACGATCTGTCCTGAGATGTAGTTATCCTTGATGGTACCATTGACGTAACGAGTCGTTGGCAATGAAGCAATCACTTCGCCTTGGTCATTATGCATTGGTACATCAATTAAGTCACCTTCAATGCCGTAAAGCGTCAATGTATTACCAATGTTACATCCCTTAATATCGCAGTAACCACATTCCAAAGGCTTAGTCAAGACAGAATCATATACGTATGCATATGTTGCGTCTACTTGAATATCCAATGCAGTATTACGAACATTCAAGATGTCAAATGTTCCAGATACACCGTTGACTGAACAGTCTTTCAATGTCATGGTCATACCTGATGCAGATGGCAAATCAGCGAACTCAATAGAGCAGTTTGATGCAGAAACAGTCTGACCTCTGTTAAGACTCAACTTAACATTGGAATCCTTAAGAATAACTGTCGTGATGCCGCCTGGTACTTCATACCAACCGGTAGAGTTCTCAAGAATGACTGCTGTCTGATTATCCAGTTTAGCCAAAGTTACCTTCGTTGCGTTTGCATTCTTAAGGTTATTGACCCAAATAGTGTCAGAAGTAATTACGTTCGCTGTATAGTTTACATAAGGCTTGCCCACATTAGGGAAGTCACGATAATCAAAGAATGGCTGCGGATCTGATGTGCAGCGAATCTCTCTATACAGCCACATTGAGTTTCTGAAGTCATCAGGATCTACCAAGCAGTTGGTGCATAGACCAACGAGCGATGCAACGTATTCACCATCAAGAATGAACATCTTCTCATTCAAGATACAGTTATT
>Ga0265299_10001085_pt1 | contig 32641 bp, 38 predicted proteins | sample AusTroGonzalo_MG_4_FD_193485 | JGI IMG/M metagenome (GOLD analysis project Ga0265299, IMG submission 193485) | Bovine rumen microbial communities from tropical cattle in Woodstock, Queensland, Australia - Gonzalo_02 | ecosystem: Host-associated > Mammals > Digestive system > Stomach > Rumen ... | reverse complement strand
AGGTCGCATTCACGAACACCCCGCAACTGCTGTCTTGCGAGCGCATGTTCCTCAACTGCCAGGCATTGACATCGATTTCGGCGGTCACGCTTAAACCATATGATTCGCAGTACTTCCCCGAAGGGGTCGGCTCCGTGTATCGCATGTTTGAAGACTGCCGTTCGCTTGAATCGCTCCCCTCGCTCAACACCGGAGCCGTCCGTTATTTCGGCCTCATGTGCTACGGGTGCGCATCCCTCAAGACGATCCCGCTTCTTGCGACAGACGCCGCACTCGATGTGGGCGGAACGTTCGGGAACTGCTATAAGGTTGAGTCCGGCGCCTTTGCGCTTTACAACCAAATGGCGGCGCAGGCCGACGTCCCGGCACATTCCGGGACATTTACAAACTGCGGGCGCGATACGCAGACCGGTGCGGCCGAGCTTGCACAGATCCCGTCCGATTGGAAGTAGTGTAGTTATATCGATAGAGGATTTTAATCATGAGCGAAAGAATTATGAAAGCGCTCGCGAATTGCGAGCAGGGGCTGTCCGAGGGGCAGAAACTCCAAGCTCGGACCAATATCGGCGCCATCGGCGGCGTGAAGGTCTATGACGGCTCCACCACCCAAGAACTTACCCCCGATGCCGAGGGCAAGGTGACCGTTGATCTGTCCGACGCCGGAAAGGTTCAATCGGACTGGGCCGAAACCAATTCCGCCGAGCCTTCGTACATCCGGAACAAGCCGGACCTGTCCCAATACGCAACGCTGGAAGACCTCGAAAACATGACCGGAGTGTTCATCGGCGTCTACACCGGAACCGAGGAGACAACCACCCCGTTCGCGGACTTCTATGCAGCCCACCTTGAAGGCAAGGCGCTGTTCCTTAAAAGGGAAATCGACGGGACCGAATATCTGTTCGGCGCCGACGACGTTTCCGAGACGACCATCCGGTTTACCCGCACCATCGGGTCGGTTGAATCGAATGCCTACGGAACGGTCAAGTCCTATATGGCGGAGATTGTCAAGGACGAAGAGGAGGACGTTTGGTCCTTCTATGAAAAGCAGCTTGGCGACGATCAGGTACAATCCGACTGGACGGAAGCGGACAGCTCGAAGAAGTCCTTTATCCGGAACAAGCCTAACCTCGCCACCGTGGCGACCAGCGGCTCCTATAATGACTTGTCCGACAAGCCTTCGATTCCCGATCCTCAGGTCCAAAGTGATTGGGCTGAAGCGGATAACACGAAGGTTGACTACATCAAGAATAAGCCTAACTTGTCCACCGTCGCCACTTCAGGCAGTTACAATGATTTGACAGATAAGCCCTCGATTCCGGATCCGCAGGTTCAGTCCGATTGGGCTGAAGCGGATAACACGAAGGCTGACTACATCAAGAATAAGCCTAACCTCGCAACGGTTGCCACTTCAGGATCCTACAATGACTTGTCCGACAAACCTTCCATCCCCGCCGCACAGGCCCAAAGCGACTGGACGGAGGAAGATTCCGCAGACCCGTCGTTCATTCTTCACAAGCCGACCCTCGCCACCGTTGCCACTTCGGGCAGCTACAATGACTTGTCCGACAAGCCGACAATTCCGGCCGCTCAGGTGCAATCGGATTGGAACCAGTCCGACAGCAGCGCAGTGGACTACATCAAGAACAAGCCCGCCGCGATGGAAACGAAGCCGCTCGTTGCAGGCACGAACATTGAATTTGTGGCCGGGCAGAATGATGTGACCATCAACGCCACCGCCACGAAGGTTGTCAAGCGCCCTGCGCCTTACAATATCGATACTTTGGTTGCCGAGATGGCGGTGTACGATCCGGGCGAAGACTTTGGCGCCCTTGTTCGCGACCAAAACGACAACACCCTCGGCTATCTTGCCCCGAAGCATTATGGCAACGCGGACGTCGGCAAGGTTCTCACCGTTGTCAGCGATGATGGCTACAAGATGGAATGGCGCAGCCCGGGCGGTGGAAGTATGGAACTCAAGCCGCTCACGGTGGCAACGCAGCCGCTCGTCTCCAGCAACCCCGTCATCCTGACCATCGCCGACGGCTATGCCTATGAGCTGGATATGCAGGATTCGTTGTCCGCCGTCGTTACGTTGGACACGCCCTCGACGGACACCATCCACTCGCTCATCTACATCACGAACCACGGCGGCAGCCACTGTGGCTACATCACCATCCAGTGGTATGATGCGGCGCTCGAACGCCACACGCTTGAAATTGATATGACCGAGACGGAATACACCTATTGCCTCGATGTCTACATCCGCAAGGTGACCATCGGCAACACGCAATATGCAATCGCGGCCGTCCACGACTACCCGGTCGCATACCGCAACTCGTTGGGCAGCTACACCACGACCAATGAGACAACCCAGATGGTGGGCGTATGGCTGTAATGGCCCTCACCCCCATCTCCCCGGGGACGATCCTCGCCCCTTGCGAATTGGGCCTGCCTCGCCTTGTAAGCGAGCTCGCCCCGTCCGTGCAGGGACGCGAACGCAACATCAATATGAATCGGGCAAGATTGCAGGAACTGTTCATGCGGAAGTATTTTTCGAAATATGAATTTGTCCTGCTTCTCGATTCCGATGTTGTGGTGACCAAGGCGGTGTTTGACAAATTGGTTGCCGCATGGGCGCCCGGAACAACGCCGTGCGCAATCACGAAAGGCGATACCAAAGGGCACGTGGTGTGCGCATGCGCCTTGATACATCGGGCCGACTATGCGAAGGTTGACTATCTTTCGGATGTGCTGCAATGCCAGTGCATGAAATTGCCAGCCCCGTTCTATGTTGAAGGCGCCATCGCGGAGGAAATATGAAAACCATCGTAAGCATGACATCGTGGCCGCCGCGTATCGCATGCGTAGCAAAGGCGCTCTCCGCCTTTATGTCGCAGACCCGCAAGCCGGACATGATTGAATTGACGTTGTCCTCCGAGGAATTTCCCGGCGGATATCGCGACCTGCCTGAGGACCTTCGCGCCTTGATTGATGGCGGCTTTGTCCAATGCTATTTCGAGCGGGGAAATACCGGCGTCTTCCGTAAATTGATTCCGTGTGTAAAAAGACACCGCGAGGATGCAATTATCCTCACCGTGGACGACGACTGGGTCTATGCGCCGGACTATGTGGAGAAGATGCTCCGGGGAATTGAGGGGTACGATGTGTATTCGCCTTTCACCAATGTGACCGGCGCCTTCACCGCATATCGGGCGGACATATTCACATCCGAATTTTGGACAAGGCTGACCCCGGAAATAATTGAATTGGCGGTGGACGACACTTGGTATCGCGCCTACCTTGAATGGAAGGGCGCCGACTGCCATTTCGACCCGCGTGCCGATTTCCGCGGGTATGCCCTGCCGACAAACGCCGCCGAAATTTCGCCGAACAGCGAAAAGGTTGACGGCGGCTACACCGAGCGCCGTTGTACAAAGGCGGCGGTTCTCTCGAAGGAGGCATTCAATGGCAAATGAACATTCCAAATGGCGTGAATTTTTGCAGCCGGTTGTCGCGGCGCTTGCCACATTCCTTGCGGCGGGTGCCATCTATTTGCAACAGTCCGGATCCGAGAAGACGGATGCTTGGCAGGCGAAGGCGGAGACGCGTCTTGAATATCTTGAAAGCCGCTCCGCCAAGCGCGATGTCGATATGGACAATTTGCGCGTGATGATGGGCGACGTCAGGTCGGATGTATCTTATATCCGCGGGCTGCTTGAGAAGAAATGATTACGGTGGTCTTCGTGATAGTCGTCATCGTGGTCGGAGCCTTGTGGTTCAACCCCGATGATTGGAAGCGGTGAAGGCCCGGCGGTTTTCTCCGGTCATTTTTACGCCGGGCCTTACATCGCAAATACGGCGCTTTTAAGCGCAGAAAAAGAAAAGGCGCTTAACTAGGCGCCTTTCGTATTTAACAGCCTTAAACATGCGCTTACGGCGCAACAATCGGCGAGAACCGAACCTTCACTGCAACACCCGACGGCGCCTTGTCAATTCCCACGTCAATTCGGGTCATGTTGCGCCGCATTCCGAGCCAGCGTGCCCACCATTTCGTGGGTCTTCCGAGAACGTCGAGTCCCTTTTCCCTGATTTGGCGGTGCGCATCGCGGAGTGCCGCCTTCTCGATCCAGTCGCACTCCTCCTTTCGCTCAACGCCTAGCGTCCGGCACATATAGCCGGTCACGCGTAGAATGCACATGTCCAGCATTTCCGGGTAGTCGCGCAGGGAATCGGTCTCGGCAACCGTGTTCCAGTTCAGGCTAATCGGCATTGACCACCCTCGCGTTGGTGAGGTTGAGAATCCAGGTCCCATCGTCGCACCGGGCGCCATACACCGCCGGGAAGAATTTGTACGTCTTGGCCTTGCATGTGAAGCCGTCGGGCAGCGTTACCACCTGCCTCGGCATGTCAAGCGCATCGGCCTCGGCGTGGCAGCCGATGAGACAGCTCAGGATTGTTCCGAAAAGGGCCACGCTGAGGACCCATACCACTGCATAGAGAAACTTGTTCATTCCATCTCCTTTTTAAGATTGTTTACGCATTCCGGGTCGGCAAGATATCCGGACGAGTATACATGCCCGTCCATCTCGCGGTTCATTTCCTCCGCCAGCGATTCCGCCTCGGCAAGCGTCTCGCATTTTCGGAAAATGCGGTCGCGGCCTTCATTCGGTATCCTGATTACGCACGGCCTGCCCATCATGCCTCCTTTTTAAGGTTGTCAACCAGCTCGGCGACCTCGTCGGCGCGATATACCACGCCTTCGTATTCCACCGGATTTCCGTCCTCATTCAAGAGGTCGAAAGGGCCGCCGGGCATAAGCACGGTCAATTTGTCAATAGAGTCGATCATGTATTGTCCTCCCCGACGGCACGGTGTTCGCATGAAAGTGCCTGCGCAATCTTTCGGCGGTCTCCCGGTTCTCGCTTCGAATCGCATCAAACTCATCCGGCGGCATTGCGATGAGCCCCTTGAAGTCAATGATGCGGACGTGGCCGTCGTGCGGGCGGATCATTTCGAATGCCAGCCCGCGCAGCCGATACGGGTACACTGCGAAGTGCATATCGAATGAATAGCCGCGGCGATCAGGCGTGTCGGTTTCGGTCACCTCAGTCCACTCGGCCACATAGACCGCACGGGAATCGAAGTCGATTGCAATCTCCATCGCCCGCTTCTCCATATCAATGCAGTAGCGGCCGATGGCGCTTGACATGCGCTCCGCACGAGGCTTGACAATTTCATCGACAAAGTCCTTCACCCCGAAGTCGGGGAGCGGGGCGATCTTGATTTTCTTGGACGCCTCCTCCCATTCCTTCTCCAGCTCGAGAAATTCCTTGTCGGTGAGCAGCTCGCGGCCGCGTTGGGCATCGCGCTCATGTTTTCGGAATAATAGTTCTGCACGCTCCATCAGCACCCCGCCTCCGGATCCGGGCAGACAAGCACGACCTTTCCCGGCATCTCGGCTTCAAGAACCGCCTTCATTTCCATCGCCTTGTTCGCATCCATCGCCCACACATGCCCGCCGAAGTGCAGCTTCGCCAGCTTGCGGCTTTTCCTTGCGGGCACGGAGTCATCCTTCGCACGGATATAAATGGCGCCGAACGGGCTGACGCCGGCGGGCGTGTCGCCATATTTCTTTTCCTCAATTATGAACTTGCGGAAACGGATGGCAACGCCAAGAGTGTCGAATGTTCCGAGGCAGACCTCCTCGATTGTGTCCGCCTGCTCGGCGGACCACGAGCCTTTCGCCTTGTCGGAGTATTTTTGCTCAATCAATTCATATTTCATGTTTGCCTCCTAGTAGGTGGAGTCGATTACCTCGTGAAGCATTGCCTTGAAGCATTCCTTACAAAGGTTCGGACGGGGATTATTGATTGCGGTGACCGAGACGAGAAACTCATTCATGCCGTGATGAAGCAGCCGCTGGAGCGGCGCCTCCCCGTAGACGGTGTTCCCGCACGAGTCGCATACCATCTCCTCGACCAGCTCGACGTGCGTCTCTATGTGGCGATTGATCATTTGTCCATCACCCTCAGGCGGTCGTAGTCAATCCAGTTGCCGCCCTGCTCTCGGACCATACAGCCCTGAATCGGGCCCCAAGAGTGCTCCATTCCCTGCTTTTCCGCCTTGCATGAGCACTCATAGTCCTTGAACCATAGGCACCCGACGAAAACGCCGATGATGGTCAGCGCGACCACGGTTAAAATGAATCTGTCGTCATTCAGCATATTACTTGCTCCTTTCGAATTTGTCGCAGCACTCGCCGCGATCGGTGAATTTGTTTGTCAATGCGCAGCGCACATCGCCGTGGTCGTCCTTCGTTTGATGGCGGCAGAAGTCGCAGGTGTGCTGAACCTCGTCCACGCATTGCTTCGCCTCGATGGCGAATTGTTTAAGGCATTCAAGGCACAGCGGCACCTTGACGATTGTGGTGGTAAGATAGGCGCGGGCACATTTCACGCCGCACTCGATGCAGGTGTCGTTGTAGCAGTTGTCGTCGCGCTGCCACAATGCCTTGCGTATTTCAACATTTCCCATTTTTATTTTCCTCCTCTAAATGCCTCGGCGACCATCGCCAGCATGAACAGAAATAGGCAGGTGTAGCCCGGGTTTTCATAGATGATGCGAAGTGCCTCGGTCATGCGATGCCATCCTTTCCGGCGCAGAACATGCCCAATGCGGCACAGGTTTTCGCGGTTTCAAAAAGACACTTATAAAATAGGACGTTCAGCGGGAATTTCCCGAAGTCCTTGAACGGGTCGATGCATATTGACGGCGCCGCCATAAACACCTGAAGCGCATGACATATGGGCGGGCGTCCATCCATTGCGACATACGCCTCGGTTACGCATTTCATGAGTCCCTCTCCGTCGGCAAATGCCTTGCGGCACGCCTCCGAGATTTCCTCGGGCGGAACGTCCATCCCCGAGCCTTCAAGCGAGATATTTATTTCGGCCGCATAGCGCAAGGCGAGCGGGAGCATCACCAGCGAGTGGAATTTGTTCGATTCCTCCGCCGACATCGTCACAATGGTGCCTAGTTTCTTGTTTGGCATAATTTTTACCTGACCTGTTTCTACGTTAACCTTGATTTGCATTGTATTCCTCGGGCATAACCCACTTCCAGTGCCCGTCGATCTTCACGTGGATCATTCCGGCGGCCTTCTTCTTTTCATAGTTCGCCTTGGCGTTCGCGCGCTTCTTTGCGGCATACTCGGGGTCCTGCATCCTCCTTAGATGGTACGCGCGGGCTGCCTCGGGGTGCTCGGCGTGCCATTTGCGGTTGCGCTCCTTCCGTTTCTCCTTATCGCGCTGATAGGTCTCGGCATTCAGTTTCCGGAACCTTTCGGGGTCGGCGGCGTAGCGTGCCTTGTTATAGGCAGGCTTGTCGGTGGAGCGTACGCCATATTTCTCGATGACGGCGTCCGTAATATCGCGGTTCTCCATATTTTCAACATGAAGCACCCAGCGAAGGTTGGAGGGGACGTTGTTGCCCGGATTGCGGTCGATGTGGTCGACCTCGTGCTTTTCGGTAGGCGGGCGGCTGTTGAACGCCTCGCAGATGAGGCGATGCACATAATGCGACTCGCCTTGAAAGCGGATGACGTGGTAGCCGGACGGCATCTTATATCCGCGGGTCCGGTGGGCGGGGTGATACCCGCTCTGTGGAATTGTCACCGTGCCGTCGCTGTGGCAGGCGATGCCGGTCGGATGCATAATGGTGATTGTGCCGTCCGCCGGGTTGTGGAAGCCGACAATGCGATTCTTCATGACTACCCCCAAACGAGTTTTATGATGCCCACGAGGGCGGGGATGACAATGTAGCCGAGCAGAAGCCAGCGGTCGTCAATGTAGCGGGTAAGGATCGGGTCCTTTTCCGGATACAGCAGGCTTGCGGCGTGCTCCTCGTCCATCCCGTGCAGGCGTGCGAATGTTGCGATGCGTTTTTGATTGCGCTTCATATGTAACTTCTCCGTTTTTCTATAATATACATTCTTCCGTGTCTATCATCACCCCTTTTTCTTGAATTTTTTATTTGCCAAATTGCGAGTTTAAGGCGATAATTATATGGGGCGCATGTTTACACGGGTTTCGGATTTGAGGCGCTTAGAACGCGGTTATTGCGCGAATATGCAGGCAAATAGAAACTCCCCGGCCTGACGACCGGGGAGCCCTATAGGGAAGGAGGCTGCAGATGACCGTTTGCAGCCCATCGAGTATAATATACTTTAGTTAGTCGCCGGCGCCACCCGCGTTTTCAAAAAAGTTATAATTTTTTTTGAAAGATCCCGTTGCAGGGCGCCGGGATATTCGTATATTTCAAACAAAGAGGATTCGCACACCTCTCATGCATTGATGGGAAGGAAAGAAATTACATTGTGTGCGAAACCGAAACGGTCCTCTTCACGGAGGGCCGTTTTTTATCTCTTAGGCGGGGCGAGAAATTCCTGCCGAACCGGGGCGAAAACAACCGGGGTCACCGATTCCGTAAGTTGTCCCGCGTAAATCAGGCGCCGACGCGCGAACCTGCTTACGTGCATAGAAGTCAGCCCAGTTGCCTATGCAACCTGACTTTAATCGAGCGCCGAGTACCGGAGTAAGCAGGTAAGATTCGGATTAAGGACCGGCGCACACGCCCGCCATCATGAGCAAGCGCACCCGAGCACCCCTGTTACAGGATGACCGACCAGGTTTGAACACAATTCAAGTAGGATGCGGCAGTTTTTACTGCTCTAGACTGACACACGCACACTCTCAACACGAATTTGAGGAGGAACGGTGAAGGATAGATTTTTGTCCCCCGCTATGGGGCAAGTCTACCTTCACCGCTCCTCTAACACGAAGTTCAAGAATAGTTAAGTATAAGAACGGACGAAAGTGGACAAGTCCACAAAATTTTGTATAAAATCGAACGCGAAAGTAGACTTCTCGGTTTCATCTGTCCATTCAGGGTACTATAATATGCAGAAGTCTGTGCCGGGGTCCTGCTGAATAATCTATATTTTGATTATAAAATATCAACAAGGAAGTAACATGGCACAGAAGAAGCAGGCGCCCCTGACCCCGGAGGAACGATACAACAAGGCAATGGCGGAGTACCGCCCGCTTTCACTCCACGCCCCGGCGATGCAGCGTGCGCTCCTCTCCGAACTTGTGAAAATCCGGACCTTGATGGAGTCTGCCCTCAATGATTGACCAGTCCTTGCTCATCCCCGTCCCCGAATACGGCGTGCATGTCCATAAGGAATCGCATGAGGTCTACCGGATCAACAAGTCCGGCGACCTCGTCCCGGTGAAATTCCACCTCCTGAACCGCCGCCACTACGTGTGGACCTCCCCCGAAGGCGGACACGCAAAAAGATCCCGCGTCCTCGCCATCGCCCTTATCCCGCGTCCCGAAGGCGCTAAACTTGTCCGACATAAGGACGGAAATTCCCTGAATGATTCGATAGACAACCTTGAATGGATTGTCCGCCGTCCCTATGAATCATACCCCGCCTCGAACAAGGCATATCGGCAGCGCAACGTGTTCCTCTGTTTTGCCGACCGCCGCCAGTATTGGTGCTCCCGCGACGCCGTCGCCCACCTGATGAATCTCAAGCCATCCGCCCGCGGGCAGTTCAAGCCCGAATATGCGCCTAGGCCCAAGGAGTAGCGCATGTCCGCCCGTCCGCTTCTCTCCCTGAAAGGGCAGTCCCTTGAAATGCAAATCTCCGGGGTTCGCGCCTTCATCACCGACAACTACCCGCCGGGCTCCAAGTGCCCGACAACCTCCGAGTTCGCCCAATTGGGAATGAACGCGCAGAACGCCACCTCCATCATGTCCGTACTTAGAGGCGAAGGGCTTGTGGACTACATCAAGACCGGATCCTCCTCCTATGGATATATCCGCTGTCCGTTCACCCCCGACCAGCGCACCGCCCTCTATGAGGAACAGAAGGACGCCCGCTCCAAGGCCATCCGGGAACGCTCAAATAAGTCCAAGGCAATTTGTACAAACTCCCGTGAGCTCCGCCAGCGCCTGCGTGATTCCCTTCTCAAGGCGGTCCTCACCGAAGGAATAGATCGCCACCTGATCACCGCCATCCGTGAAGGGGACACCGCCCGTATGCATGTCATCGAAAAGGCCTGCGAACTTGTCGGCGCCAAGTTCTCCCAGTCCGAGGAGGCGGTCCAGCTTGTTGAAAAGCACGCCGCCGCCGCCATCGCCAAGGCAGGCGCAGCCCTTGCCGCCGTAAATGTCACATTCGCTCCCGCCACGGACAATACCCAGCGCATCGAGGCGGAAATCGTCGAGGCGGAGGTCAACTAGTTGGCATACCAGCTCAACATCAGGATTCCGCTGCTTCCCGTTCAGGAACAATACCTCCGTGCCCCCGAGGACTTCGTCGCCATTGTCTCGTCCCGCTCTTGCGGAAAATCCTTTATCGCCATCCTTGACTCCCTGCTCCACGTGATGCAGGGCGAAAATGTCCTTTATATGTCTCCGACCGAAGGCTCCTTCTATAAAGGCCCGTGGCTCCATCTCCAAACCCTTCTCCGTAAATTTGGACTAGAAAAGGAGTTCCACTGGAATGGATCCCTTCGCCAAGGCACGTTGTTCGGAAACATCCTATTTGTTGGAACCTACCAGAACGTCGAGGCTGCCCGTGGTGCAACCGAGTGTTCTACTCTTTTGCTTGACGAATTTATGCAGTCCAAGCCGAACATTCTAGCGACGCTTGCGCCGTGTCTGCGTGGCGTGGACGCGAAGGGCAACCCGATCAACCCGCGCATCCGTGCGGTCGGAACCCCGGATATGAGATCGGCGTGGCAGCTGATGGTCGTCGAGCCCCAAAAGTATGGAATGCGTATTCTCCGCTCCAAGATGTCCGAGAACATCTATATGACGGACAAGCAACGCGCCGTGATGGCGAACGCCATCTTCGACGAGAAGCTGCGCCGTCAGGAAATTGAAGGGGAGATCATTCTCGGCGAGGACGCAACCTCCATCATCACGTTGAAGGACTTCCCGCGTGAGCCTGCCTTCTCCCCGTCCCCGTTCGTCTTCGGCGGCCTCGATATGGCCCATACCGGACAACGCGACAACCACGTCTTTGCCGCACTCCGGGGGAATACCCTTCTTGCCCTGCACAAGTTCGGCATTTGCGATTCCGAGGCTGTCGCCCAGTACATCCGCAAGTTCAACGCCGCCTATCCGATGGAAAACCTCAATATGGACCTCGCTTGGTCCGAGTCCGTATACGACCAGCTCAAGTACGAAATCCGCTGCGCACAGATCCCGTTCGGCGGCTCCGCACCGGAGGACCAGCGCCTCGCCTACGGCAACATCAGGGCCTATGGATATTTCCATCTCGCCAAGCTGCATCGCGAAGGACTTTGTGTGGACCTCTCGTCGCCTTGGATTGATCCGGGCCTTGTCGCCGAATACAAGCGCGAAATTTGCAACACCCACTTTACGCTCGATAGGCTTGGACGCCTGCTCATTGAGCCGAAGGATGCCATCCGCGAGCGCATCGGACATTCGCCTGATACCGCCGACGCATTGATGGTCGCCGCCCTCGAACGCAATAATATGGACATCCAGCCCGCACTTCAAGATGTGACCAATGCACAACTGTCCGCCGCCGAGGTGGACTCGATTATGGAGGAGTTCGATGGCATCTAAGAACATTGACGTTTGGGACGATACGAATATGGATGCGTTCTGCGTTGCGCTCCGCCTTCGCCGCATCCATAAGTGCCCGCCCGACATAGAGCGGCTGTTTTGCGATATCCTTCGCCGCATTATATGGATGGGCACCGTGCTGCTCGCCCGCAAGAAGAAGTATCGCCGCTATCGCGTTGTCTTTTACAGCGAGGATGTCCAGTCCGGGCTGACGCTTCATATTCTTGAAGGACTACAGAAGACCCGTGTGGACACCAAGATCCCGCGCCGTGTGGTGAACCTGATCATCCGCTCGACGCAGAACCACCTGAGAAATCTTGCATTGCACATGGACCGCTTCAGCGACGTTGTCCTCATCACCGACTACCGCTTCGATGATGCGGGAACGGTGCGCCGCTCATTTTGGGGCGACATCCGGCGCCAGCCGCCCGGCCGCAAGGTCCAAGGCGATAACATAAACGATGTATAAACCATAAACAAGGAGAAACCAGTATGGCTTCCAAATTCGACAAGCTCGTAGAAGATCTCAAGGCCGAGGAACAACAGTCCCAGCAGCCCGATACCACCCCGACCGATACTCCTCCGGAAGATAAGCCGGAAGATACCCCGCCGGAAGATAAGCCGGAGGACACCCCGCCGGCAAACCCCAATCCGGACCCCAATCCGAATCCGGATCCGGATCCCAACCCCGTGCCGCCGCAGAACACGCAGCCGCATCAAATGTCCCCTCAGGAACATGCATTCCGCCGCCAGCTCGGCAAGGCGAAGCAGCGCTATGAGGCGGAAATTGCGGCACGCGATGAGAAGCTTGCCCAAATGCAGGCCCAAATCGACGAAATGAAGAAGGCAATGGCCCCGACGCCCGCATTGAAGACCCGCGACCAGTTCGACAATGACGATGACTTTATCGCCTATCTTGCAGGCGAGAAGGTCAAGGAAATTATGGCAGGCCGCGATGCCGAGGCGGCAAAGAAGGCCGCCGAGGACGCCAAGGCTCGCAAGGAACAGGAGGATCTTGCCGCCGAAACCCAGCGCCAGCGTCAGGCGTGGCTCGAAAACGTCGACTCCGCATTCAAGGACGACGTTACTCGCAAAAATGCATTCCTCAAGCGCGTTGAATACTGCAATGCCCGCGGCCTTGGCACCATCCTCAACAACTGCCCGGTTGCGGCCGACTTCCTGATGCAGCGTCCGACCGGTCCGATCGTGTTCGAAAAGATCCTGAATGACAGGGACACCTTCTCCCGCGTCTTCAACGAACGCGCCACCTCGCCGCTTGACATTTACTATGAACTGCGTGCGGTGGAAGCCGAAATTCTCGCCCAGCAGGCCCAGCAGCCCACGCAGACGCCGCCTCAGCCCGCCGCCCCGAAGGGAGGCGTGCCGGTCCACATCGGCCGTCCCGGCAGGCAGGCGGCAGGAAACACGGCTCCGGACATCTTCAGCGATCCGAGGGCAATGAGGGAATTTCTCAGGAGCTAGTATGCACGCGCTGACCTACCAAAAGAAGTATGCCATCGTCGTGCACGAGGACCGAGGCCCTTGCTTCCAAGTAAGGTTCGGCAACTGGATGCATCTCCTGAATACCGGGGCAGGCGGACAATGCGAAATCATTGCCGCCACCACCCCGATATTCGATGAAACCATCCTCGCGCATACCGCTTCCGTTACATTCCAGCGGTTCACCGGAAAATTCGAAATGGACATCAAGCGCCTCGCCGCATTGAAAAAGAAACTCCATTTCGATATCGTCCTTGATTACGACGATATTCTTTTCTCCTTCCACGGGAAGTCTCCGATTCCGGAGTACAACCCTTACACGGCAGACACCTTTTCCGCGAACGCAGCCATCCGGAGAATCCTCCGGTTTGTTGACCGCATCACCGTCAGCACGGCGGCGCTTGCGCTTGCAATCACCTCGGAGTTCCCCGAATTGCGCGGGTCAAATATCGTGAAGGTTGTCCCGAACTTCGCGTTCACCAGCCTTGCGTGGGATGAGCCTCGACGCGGACGGAAGAAGCCGCTTGTCGCCTACACCGGATCCATCTCGCACTTCGCCCCGGATGACCCCGGCGACCTGCAAGGCCCTTGGCTCCCCGCAATCAACGATGCGGTGAAACGCGGCCTGATCGACCTGCATGTGTTCGGCGAGGACAGCGGACCTTTCAATCCGAATAAGGTAACTGTCCACCCGCATGTGTATGCGTCCGAATGGCTGTCGTTCCTGAGCAGGCTCGCGCCGGACATAATTCTTGCCCCGCTTGCAAACAATGACTTCAACCGATGCAAGTCCCCGTTGAAGGCATTGGAGGCGGCACTTGTCGGCGCCGCGTTCATTGGCGGCATCTTCCCGATGTCCCCGTACAATGAATTCCTCGCCCCGGCAACCGGCATAATGCCCGATGAGCCAGCCGAGAATGTGACACGCGCCCTGGAACTTCTCCGCGACCCCTCGCTCCGCAAGGACAATGCCGAGTTCGTCGCCCGGAAGGTGACCGAGTTCGGACTCATCGCCGAGACCGAGCCCGCCAAGGACCTGTTCATCTCCGCCTTGTTCGGACAATTCGTCCACAAGACTTAGAAACCGTCACTTCAAATTATAATAACAGAAGACCCGTGTGCAGTCGCGGGTCTTCTTCATATATTGGGGATAGAGGATTTCGCCGGACGTGTCCTGAATTCCGGCTTCTGCGTCCATCCCGGCGCATGCAAACAAAGAGGGATTTCCCGCCAATCGCCCAAGGCGCGACAATAAAGCAGGCATCAACCCAAACATAAAACTTTCCAAAAAAGGAGCCAATTATGGCCGGTACATTTACCAACCGCAAGAAGCTCGTCATGCTTGCTGCGGCCGTTTTCGAAAAGATGGCGTATATCAAGAACGCCGATTCCCTCTTCCCCGAAGCCGAACTTAAGGGCAAGAAGTACGGCATGAAGGTCAGCACCTATCTTGCCGATCCGGGCACCGTGCATGATGGCATTGTAGCCACTGCCGACAAGATTCACGAAGTTGAAGTCTTCGCTTGGATGAAGAACAAGAACACCGCCGTTGAAGTCGACCTTTGGGACGAACTCAACAACATCGAAGATTTCAAGAAGGAAATCACTTCCAAGCGTGCAGGCAAGCTCGCCCGTGAAGTCCAGCTTGCAGTCCTCGGCGAAAACGTGTTCCGCTCCTGCCAGGCTGTCGCTTCCGCAACTTCCGGCTTCTCCATCCTTACCGACGCCTCCAGCGCCTTGGATGAACTCGCCGTCGATGGCGACCTCGTGACCTTCTTGCGTCCGACCCTTCACGGCAAGATCGCAGAAGGCGGTCTGTCCAAGTTCCTCCCGTCCGAAAAGATGAAGGACATCTACGAAGACAACTATCTCGGCCAGTATGCCGGTTCCGCTCAGGTGGAACTTGCCGGTATGCCGGTGCTTGATACCACCGGTGCCTGCGAACACCCGACCATCACGGTCAACACCGTGAAGGACTCCGGCGGCAACGTCATCGGTCTCAAGCCGACCTCCACCATCGTCGCCGGTTCCGCCGAACTCGTGGTTGGCGTGCCGTACGTGGTTGAAGGCCTCAAGATCGTGGATGAATCCGGCATTGAAACGGATCAGGACTACGTCGTGATCGTCACCGCCGAACAGCAGTTCGACGCCGAAGGCAATGCTTCCACGGTTGTTGGCATCCCCGAACTCCGCGTCACCGCGAAGGGCAAGGGCTACGGCAACCCGAACGCCTACATGGCCGCTGCCGCCCTCGGTTCCGGCGACACCGTCACCTTGACGCTGTCCCCGATGACCGGCATCACCATCGGCAAGAAGTATGATATCGGTCAGTGCCGTACGATCAAGGCCTTGTCCTTCGACCAGTACCGCTTTGAAGACCTCCCGGCCGCAAAGCAGGAAAACGTCGGTACGTTCGAAAATATCACCTTGAAGGCTCAGAGCGCTCCGCAGATCCTCAATGGCGTGGCTGTCACCCGAATCGACATGCCGTTCCTTGCGAAGATCTTCGAACCTCGCCGCTCCGTCACGGTGTACGTCGAAAAGACCTAATCGGATTCTTCTTCCTAAAAGGGTAAACACAGGTGCCCCGCCTAATCACGGCGGGGTTTCCTGTTTAATGCGCGTTTAACGGCGTTTTACAGCCGAGGCGCCCATTTGCCCGATCCTTTCATGAAATCGCCTTATTGCGCCGTTTATGCGCAAATATGCGCCGGTGTAGTTATATTGGTGAAAACGATTTACTAAGGAGCAAATATGGCTTTTGCAATGAACGACCTCATTCAGGAGGCATGCGAGGACCTCAACCTCACCGGCATCGGGGAGGCGGTGGAAGGCAAGCTCGCCGCGTCCGCCGAAGGCTGCGTCAATCGCGCCATCGCCCAGCTCAATGGGGACGGCTATGTCTCGATGACCCAGCAGGCACGCGACGTTACCGCCGCCGGCAACATTTATTTCCGCGTTCTCGAACCCGGCGAAGAAAAGCCCAACACCGTCAATATGCTTCCGCCTGATAGCGTGGACACATTATCCCGCCAAATCGGACCGCGTTTCATGCGCCTGCGTCCATCCAACCGCGATGAAATTGACCGCCTCCGCACATACTCCTACCCGACCCATTGGACATATGGGACGGAGACCGAAATTGCCCCGTCCGGCGAGACCCGCGAGGTCGGCATCATCCGGACCAACGGCTCCTACCCGACCCAATTCCGCGTCTACCTTAACAGCCAGCTCCCCAAATACAAATTGGGCGATACCATCTATCTGTCCTCGCTCTACCGCAACCTTCTTCTGTACACCACCGAGATGAAGCTCGTGGAACTTGCAAAACTCAAGTCCTATGAGGATCAGGTCCAGCGCAATCTCAACGGCGCGATGAAATTGATTGACACAAGGCACGCGAACAACTCTCCCGATACGCCGGATGGCGGACCGGAAACGTCCTACCTTGACGGCTACTACAATGTAATCGGAGGCAATGGTTTCTAAGATGGCTACCGGAAAAGTTTTTCAAAATCTCGTGGGCTCCACGAAGAAGGCGAAGTATCCGGCCGTGATGGGCTCGGAACTGTCCGTGAATATGTATCCGGGGCAGAACGGGAATCAAACCTATATGGAATCCCTGCCGGGCCTTGAACGTATCTCAACCTTGTCCGGAAAGTGCAGGGGTGTCTATGTCAGCACCATCGGCCTCAACGGCGCCCCGGAAGATATGTTCGCCGTAATGGGCTCGGTGCTCCACCGCATCGACATCTATGGCAACGACCATATCATCGGCAATGTGGCGAACAATGGCAGGCGCATCAGTTTCGCCGAGGCGGGCGGACCACGCGCACTTCTCCTCATCGCGGACGGCTCCAACCTGTTCTACTACAACCTGCTTGAAGGCGGGCCGCTCCACACAATCCAGCTCCCCGAACGAATTACCGACCGAGGCGGCACCATCACCCCGACACATGTGGCCGTGGTGGCAGGCAGCATCGTTGTCAATGATGCCGGATCCGGATATGTGTATTACAGCAAGCCCTACCCGCTCAACTCCGATACCCGCAAGATGTATCGCATCTCCGGCGGGAATGTCGAGTATGCAACCGATGGCGTGACCCCGCTTACCGACACGGTCAATAGCGACCGCCACGTGTTCGAGGATGATTACGGCGCACAGCAATACTTTAACACGGAATCCAGCTCCGACAACGTCAACGCCGTCTATGCGGTCGGCCCTACCTTGTATGTGTTCGGCCCGAAGACCGTTGAAATTTGGCAGCGAGGCTCCGGCGAATTTGAGGACTGGATCCGCACCTCCTATACCGCCCAGGCAAGTTTCGGTATCGAGGCTCCTAACTCCCTCGCCAGTTCCGGCGGCATCGTCTACTTTGTCGCATCCGGAGCCCAATATGGCAAGGCCGTGATGATGGTTCAAGGAACGCAGTTCAAGCGCATCAGCGAGGACTGGCTTGAAAATAAACTGTTGAAGGAATCCACCGAGTCCTCGTACGGCTTCTGCTACAGCGTGGGCGAGCACAACTTTTATGTGCTCCAGCTTAATTCGCTGGGCGAGACTTGGGTCTATGATGCGATGGACGGCGGATGGCATCAGCGCATCTCGCGTGATATGCAATCCGGCGCCGAGGTTCAATGGCGTCCGGGCGGAGTCGCCTACTTCACTGAGAAGTTCTTCGCCTTCACCAATGACGGGATGCTTTGCGGCTTCCACCGCGATTACTGGAAGGAGGATTACCCCGACGGCTCTTCCCTTCCGATGATTCGTCATCGCCAAACCGCCGTTATCACGGATGGACTCAAGCCCTTCACATTCGAGGAGCTTGCCATCGAATGCAACGTCGGCACTTGGGATGACTATTCGCTCAAGCCGCAACTCCTGCTTGAAATCAGCAAGGACGGCGGCAACACATTCGGCAACTCCATCAGCGGGTCAATGGGCAGGACCGGCGACTACGGGCATCGTGTCCGCTATCTGTGCCTCGGGCTGAATAGGCTGTGCGTCATCCGCATCACCTACTCGCATCCGACCGACCTCGTCCTTACCGCCTGCTCGATCCGTGCCGAGGCAACCGCCGCAATGATTTAAGGAGGACCAATGCGTAACGGAATTATCAACAGCAGCAGCCCGAAGGAGGATGTGTGGGGCGCCCTTACCGGCATTTGGAACCACTACCGAACCGGGCAGGATAAAAAGTGGCTTGTGACAAAGACACCGTTCTTCATTCACATGGAAGCCACCCTTCAGGCGGGGACGCATCAGCTCCCGCTTTCCCCGAATGCGACGAAGGCGCTTTACTGGACATCGAAGGACAACTCCGGCGGGATTATCATCAAGGCGGGGCAGAAGGTATTCGAATTGCCTGAGCCCGCATTTGTCGAGCTCACAATTTTCGGCGAGACCGATGGCTCGGTGTAGTTACTAATAGTGAAAGAGGTATTGATATGGACAACGCAAAACTTAAAAAGAACCTGAGGGCGCTCCGCTCCTCGATCGAGGACTTCCTTGACGAGATGGAACTTGACGAAGGCGCCGAAAAGGAAACCGAACAGAAGTCCGATGATAAGAAGTCTTCGGACAAGAAATTCTCTTCCGCCGTCGAGGAAGACAAGGACGGCAGGAAACTTTCCCACTAGGAGGACCTATGGCAGGAACTATGGCAAGCATCGGCGAATTTGTCGCCAACCCGTTTGGCCTTGGCGATGTCGGCGCAGGGGCGGTGAACTATCTCGCCGAATCCCTCGGCTTCTCCAATTCGAAGCAAATTGACGCGGCACAGTCGATGCTGGATGATGTCCTCGACCGCTCCGGCTCCACTTCCGCACAGAACAAGCGCCTTTACGGGGATTACCTCGGACAGATGCAAGGAATGTTCGGCGAAGGCTCCGCCGCCTATTCCGACGCGGTGAAGAACCTTGCCGATGCAATCGAAAACCGTCAGGATTTCAGCTACGGCAAGGATGTCAACTCGTTTATGGATCCGGCACGCGAAATGCGCGTCAATCAGGCGATGGATGCCATCAATGCAAGCGCATCGGCAGGCGGAAACAGATTCAGCTCGAATTATGTTGATAAGCTCGCCGCAAAGCAGCAGGCGCTCGCATCCGAGGAATGGTCCAAGGCATATGACCGAATGATGCAGGATCGCGCCCAGCAGCTTCAGGAATGGGAATCCGGGCAGCAGAAGATCAACAACCTCGGCACCCTTGCAGGCATCTACCAGTCCGACCGCAACCAGCTCGGTTCCGCAATCGGCGACTACTACTCGTCGATGGCAAACCAAAACAACGCCGACTTGCAGGTCTACTCCGATGTTGCAGGCAACAAGGCCAACCTCGAATCCCAGCGCAATTCCGGCGCCGGCGGCCTTCTTCAGGGCGTGGGCTCCATTATCGGCGCAATCTTCTAAGGAGAACAACGTATGCCGCTTAGTGTATCTTTCAACTGGCGCTCCCCGAATGTTCAGGTCAGCGGCCAGTCGCAGCGTGATATGGTTGAAGGCGTCAAGGCGATTGGGCAGGGAATTGCCCAGGCGCGTGACCGCCGTTTCCAGCGCGATCAGGCCGCCTACCAAAAGGAACAGACCGAGCGCCGGAACCGGATTGAGGACGAGGATCGTTCCCGCCGCATGTCCGAGGAGGACCGCAGAAAGCAGGTTTACGGCGAGGCCGCCGACCTGATGCGCCGTCGCGAATTGCAGCTCGCCGGTCTCAAGGACCAGCGCAACAAAATTGTGATGGAAATCGAACAGCTCCGCAGGGAGATTGGAACGGATGGCTAACTGGACCGACATTTTGAAGGTGTTTGGCGCCGCCGCACTTAATGGGATGACTGCAACCTCCCCCGTTGCGGCCATTTCCGGCGTAGGCGGAAAGCCGCGTGCCTCCGATATTCTCAAAGGCGCCACCCTCACCTACCCCGGTCTTACCGAGGCATTCGTATACCCCATCGTCTACCAGCCGAACCCCGGCGGATATGCAAACGATAACGGCTCAATTGACCGTGGCGCCGCCATCTACTCATCCCTTGCGCAGACATTGGATGAGCACAACGCCGCAGTGAAAAATGGAACCGAGCCCTCGCTCGAATCGTGGTGGCCGGGAAAAGACACCAGGCCGAGAATCGACTTCCACCCGAGTTCCAGCGCCGTGAGTGATGTCCGCATCATGCCGGACAATACCATTCAGGTTCGCTTCGGCGGAAAAGGCAAGTTCTACACGTATCGCGGCGGATCCAACCCGCGTGAAAGCTCGCTCATTGCAAAGGACCTGCTTACCGCCCCGTCCATCGGGCGTGCGCTTGTACGCGATGGGCATAACCGCCACAATGGCAAGAAGGACCGGGTAGGCACCCCCGATGCAAATATCGGATGGTGGGGCCGCCGCTACGCACTTTAAGGAGATGAATTATGTCCGACGTAAATTTCAGATGGAAAAACAGAGGCGGAAACCTTCCCGCGGTGCAGCCGAATTTCGTTGACCCGCAGGGCGTCCGTGCAACAATGGGGCAGCAGGGTATGGCAGGCTATCAGCCGAGTCCTCAGCCGAATATGCAGGGCTACAGCGGTGCGCCTATGCGTGCCCCTATGGCAGGCAACCCCGGATCCGGGGAAGGCTACCAGTTCGATGCATCCGGCATTGATGCGTTCAATAAAAAGAAGGAGCGCCTCGCCGAACTTGAAGAACAGCTCAAGAATGTGGACGCCCAAATTGCACAGATTGAATCCGGCTCCACGGATGAAGAAAAGGCTATTGCGGCAAAGATGGCCGAAATCGGCGATATGTCCGGTTATCAGGCAATGCTTTCCCGCGAACAGAACGCCGGCGCCCAGCAAAAGTCGGCAACGCAGGGCATCGAAAACATGCTCTATGATGCGGAGAAACTCACTTGGGGCCTTGACGCGAAGAGCGAAGAAGACCGCAAGATGGTTAAGTCCAACATCGAGGCCACCTTGCGCCGTGCCGAAGAGCAGGCTGCAAAGGCAGGCGTTGACGTTACCCGCAACCCGAGTTACCGCCGTCTTCGCGCCGCCCTGGAAGATTCGGACAAGGCATCCATTGTCTATGAATCCGAACGCCGCAAGGCAAACGAATGGTGGAGCAAGGCACGCAAGGGTGAGCTTGTCAACGCCGATATCGCCGAGATTGAGTCTTTCATCGAGGCCAACCCGAACAGCGAGGCAGCATCCCAGCTCCGCCCGCTTGTCGAGCAGTACAAGCCCAAGACCCGCGAAAACAAGGCTGCCTTTGAGAAGCGCAAGAACGATGCCCGCGCCTTGCGCAGTGCATTGCTGGCGCTTGATACACAGGAGGCAACGCGCCGCATCAATAACCTGACTAGTGCGGAGTACAAGCTGCTTCAGGACTTTTACCCGGAACTTTTGAAATAGGAGCTTGCGGTATGGCAAAACCCAGCGAAATTCTTACGACCGAAGCACGCCAACGGAATATCCATCCCGGCGATGCCCTTTACGATGTCCTTGATACAACCCGCGGACTTACTGAAGACCGCCGCGAGGCAAATATCGGGGACATCCTCGGCGATGCACTTATTCTCAAGGGCGCGGACTACAACCCCGATGCCGTTGTGCCTTCCCTTGCGGATGTCCTTTCCTTCTATGGCTTGAAGGACTCCGAGGACAAGAAGGCGGTTGACAAGTTCCTCGAAAGTTTCAGCAAGAAACTCCCGCAGTGGAAAAAGCAGGCGCTCGATGACCCGAAGTGGGGGAAGAGCGGGTGGGAAACCATCAAGAAAATCTACCAGCAGGCTGAAAAAGACAAGATGTATTCCAACATTGCGGAGAACCGCCGCAAGATTGCCCACGGCGATGACGAAGAGGGACTGGATTGGCTTGCAACGAAGGCTGCAAACATCATGTTCCCTCGTGCCACGAAGGCCGTGGAAGAAGGGCGCGACCCGACCGCCAGTGAATGGGGAAGGGACGCGGCCGCGAATGCAATCTACGCCATCCCCGTAAGCCGCATTCTCGGAGGCGCCGTCAAGGCGGCACCCGCGGTGGCAAGGACCGGCGCCCAGGCGCTTGGCCAGTTTGCCGCCCCGGCCGCAGTCGCCGGTATTGACTATGCGTTCGACCCGAACTATGATGGCGGTGATGCGGCCACCGACATTGTTATCGGCGGCATGACGAACCTCGGCGCGAACAAGGTGCTTGGACCGCTGATCTCGAACAAGCTCGGCGCCATCAGCGGAAACATCGCGAAGCGCGGGAAGCTCGGCAAGATCCGCGACATCCTTGAAGGCTCCCCGTCGGCAAAGGAAAAGGCCGCCCAATTGAAGGTGAATGCCGAACAAATCCTCAAGAACGAGGAGCAGAACCTTTCCGAAGGACTGCGCAACTCCGTTGCCCCTCCGACAAAGGCTGCCGTGGATGAGGCGGGGAAGATCCGCGACATCATGAAGGCGCCCGAAACGGTTATGCTGAATCGCGATGGCTCCGTCATTATGAATGCGGCCACCGGAAAGCCCCTGACCGGGCAGGAGGCGGTGGCATTGGCCGAGAAGAATCTCAAGGACGAATACCTTGCGCGAAATGCGGAAGATGTCCTCGGCTCCATCTTGCAGCAGGCAATGCGTCCGCAAATTGTAGGCACCCCGGCCTTCAAGCAAGGCGCGAAGGACTACGCCGCAATCTTCCGTGCCCACCCCGAATTGAAGTCCGCGTTCATCGACGAACCGCTCTTCGCCTTGAAGGGATTTGACGCCGCACGCGCCTTCGCCCCGGTTGTCGCCTACGCGGTGAACCAGTTCGGCTCAGGCACGGACAGGGCTGCGGATGTGGTGGGCGGCGCACTCGGGACGGGCTCCGCAAAGGAACAGCGCGAGGCCAACGCCGGACGCAAGGCCAAAGAACAGCACAAGGCAAAGGTGTCCGAAATCCTTTCCGCACCGGGCACGGACGCCGAGGACGCCAAGTGGCTGACGATTGTGAGGGACAACCCGAAGGTCCTCCAATTCGGCTATGCGGACGACCCGGAAGGCTTCAAGCGCTGGCTGCTTGAACGCGGAAGCGACCTCCTCCGAGGTACCCCGCTCTACAGACCCGCTTGGGAGGCCGAGTAATGCGCCATAAACGCGCATTTGACGGCGTCAAATCAGGTGCCCATGTATTTGGGCGCCTTTTCTCTATTCGCCGTTTATATGCGCAGTATGCCCGTTGTTTTTTTGGGGTCAGCAGGCACAGGAAAAATCAGGAATGTGCCGGTGTAATTAAAAAATCGAACAAATATCGGAGATTTTTACATGAATTCCGAAGAAATTCTGCAGAAATTCAAGAAATTCGAGTCGCGCTCCACCTCGGCCTACTCTTCGTTGGTTGACCGCATCAAGGCAAACCGCAAGTTCGTGGCAGGCGAGCAGTGGACAAAGGACGATGATAAGTACATCGCCAGGTCCCGCAACCGCGTGACCGTGAACATCATTTCCAACCAATGCCACTCGGTTGCAAACCAGTATGCGCAATTCCCGTTCACGTGGTATTCCGGCGATGAGAAAATCGATAAGGAAATTGACCAGTTCTTCAGCACGGACAGCAACCGCTTCGCCGTCGAGGAGGCGCTCCTTGATTGCGTGTCCTTCGGAATGGGCATCCTTGCCCTCGGTTCCGATAAGGATGTGTCCGGCAAGGAAGTCCCCGTCATCTATTCCGTGACCGACCCCGACCGAGTCCGCCTCGATCCGGACAGCACTGAACTGGACGGCTCCGATATGATGGAAGCCGCGTTGATTGACTACCGAAGCCGCGAATGGATTCGCGTCAACATGGGCGAGCAGTATCTCCCCGGCAAGCGCGAGAAGATGCTGTGCACATGCGCCAGCTGCGCAACCCTCGTCCCCATTATTACCTACTACTGGCTCGATACCGACGGCTGCCACATGTCCACATTCGTAAATGAAAATGTGGTCCTTGACCCGCAGGGCAAGCCGGAGCAGGTCATTCCGCTTCACCGCGTCCCGGTCTTCCCGGTATGGGGCGAACGCACTTGGGATGACGACAAGGAAACCTATTGCGGACTTATCAGCAAGTCGGAAACCGTGCAGCGCATCGTGAACTACAGCATGACGCAGCTCGTCGAACGCCTCGCCCTCAGCCCGAAGCCGCTGTGGAAAGGCTACCTCGAACAATTCAAGGGACTGGACAAGTATTTCAGGCGTGCCGGAACCGGCGAAAATTCCATCATCCCCGGCAACCGCCTCGCCAACGACAATAAGACGACTCTCCCGCTTCCCGAACGTATGGACAACAACATCCAGTTCGCCGACATTCAGGGAATCGTCCAGGGCTCGATGGGAATGTTGTCCAGCATTACCGGCGTGGACAGCAAGGGTCTTGCCGATGTTCAAAACGACATCACGGCAACCGCCGTCCTTTACACGTCCAAGGTCTTCCAAAACAATGTCCGCCACTATTTCAGCCACCTGCGCACCAGCTTCAAGTCGCTGGGCGACTGCGTGATGGTCCTTATGGGCCATCCCGGCGTTGTGGTGGATGTGGCGCAGGGCCCGGACGCCTATATGGAAAATCAGGTTGCACGTCAGGAATTGACCGCCTTGATGGGCGTGATCGAGCCGAATCAGAAGCGTGCGGTTGTCAACGCGATCCTCAAGACGCATCCGGACAACGAAACGCTCATCCAGCTCTATGCGGAACTCAATGCGATGCCGGCGCCGACCCCGATGGAAGAAGAAGCCATCAAGACGGCACAGCAAATGAAGCAGGCGCTGGACGCCAAGAATCAGGAAATTATGCAGCTGACCGCCCAGCTCGAACAGCTGAAAACGCAGGTCGAAAGCCAGGACAAGTCCTACCGCTTCGACCTTCTCAAGGCCCAACAGCAGCACAACTTCAAGATGGAGGAGATGGCGTTGCAGAAGCAGCTTGACCAAACCCCGGCGGATGCGGCGAAGACCGCCGCCGAGGTGCAGAAGGCTGAACTCGGCGTTGAAAAAGAAACCATCAGTCTTGAACGCGAGCGCGAGAAGGCAGCAACTGCGCAGATCGAGGATCAGGCCGCGTTGATTGATGCAATGTTCGGAGGTATTTAAGAATGAAAATGCAAATCGGCAACGAGCCGTTCCTTTATCGTCCGACCGGCCTTCCCATTGAAGGCAGGCTCCACGTCTTCAAATTGAATACCGATGTGCCCGCGAAGACCTACACGCTTGAAGGCACCGCGTTCGTGCAGGGCGAAAACCCCGTCCTGCTTCACGGCGGCCTTCCCGATGATTCGCTGTTCGTCGATGTCGGCCTCTACACCCTCTCGGTTGACCAATACATCGGCCCCGAAGGCGAAATGTCGGTCGATTCCCCGGATGAATACTTCCGCAAGGTTGACCAGTTCGAGGTGGGCATCGATTTTGACCCGCAGGCATCCTCCGCGAATGTGGTGGACACCCTCGAGAATCTTCAGGATGCAAGCCCCGATTTGAAAACTGTCACGGTACTTTGGCATGACACCCCGGGCGACTGCATTCCCCGCACCTATTTTTGGGATGCGACGGCGCAGGATGCGATTGACGGCGGCTATGTAATCGGCAGCAATGTCTCCGACACCGGACGCTGGATCCTCCTTTGGGCGGATGAAATTTTGCCGTGCTCCGTTTACGGCGTTCTCCCCGGCCGCGAAGAAAACCTCAACCTTCTCCTGAACTATCCGGCAACGGTCGGCAGCATGTCGCTCGTGACCGCGCCTTGCGTGCGCTTCACCCCCGGCGACTATAATACCGATACCGACTATGCGACGGACAAGGAACTTGTATTCGATTCCGGCGCACGCTTCACGCAGGCGGAACTTACATGCCCGCGCATCCGCGTATTGGGCGCCACGCGCACCTCGTATGTAGGCAACTTCAACCTCACCTCCCCGGATGCCGAGGCGCATTCCGGTTGGTTCCGCACGCTGCAAGGCTTTTGGCTGTGCGGCGCAAAGCACCTCATCATCGATTCGGTGAACCACTTCACCTCGAATTATCTTAATGCGACTGTCAGCCTTGCGGACAAGGTTGTGACCGGAACGGGGCGCCTGCCTTGTACCTATGCGAGCGGACGCTATTTCATCGTTGCCGCCAACACGGTGATCAACGGCAGAATCTTCAATGCCGCCTCCGACTATGTCCGCATTATGACCGATGGATGGGGCGATGAAATCTTCGCCCGTACCGGCACTTGGGATCCGGGCCTTATCGGCGCCGGACACCACGTCCAGTATGATGCCATCCCCGACCTCGACCTGTTCGAAAGTGCGGACAGATGGGTCAAGACAATGGTCGAGCGCCGTGGCCGCATTAGTGCGCAGGTTTGGACCGACTTCACGCTTGACCTTCAAAACCGTAGGCTGGACAACATCAACATCGGAACCTTCAAGGAAGTCCGCAACGGCACCTTCAACCGCCTGACGGTGAGCGGGACATCCACCTCGGACATCACATTCCGCAACGTCACCGCATCCGATGTGACCTTCTCCGGCCGCTACCTGATTGTGTATGACTCCGACATCAACTTCGGGAATGTGCCGTCCCTGAGCGCAATTTGGGGCTATGACAGCCGCATTGCCTCTTCGATGATTTGGACCGTTCCTACCGTGCAATGCGAATTTGAGCGCTGCGACGTTGGCATCTCGTTCCATCGCGTGACCGAGAACGATAACACGGAATCGCTCCTCAAATTCGTGGAGTGCACCTTCCGCCACAACGTCGGCATCCAGACCAAGAACCTTGAAATGTATCGTTGCCTTACGGACAACAATGCAATCAAGATCTACCCGTACAAGGCGGATGGCGGCTACCACTTCCGCGTCGTGCTTGAAGGCAACAACTTCAACACGGCCTACCCGATTGAGTTCACCCGCGTGGAGACCATCAATGGCTATGTTCAGGAGGGCGTCTACGATATTCTCCTCCACTGGCGCATTGTAAACAACACCTTCGCCGGGAACTCGGAAGGCATCCGCATGCGCTACTGGCAGAAGAGGGCAGGCAGCTATTACACGCGCCTGTTCATCAAGCAGGGCCTCACCGGCCACGATATTGCATACTCCGGCAACGTAGGCAACTGCCCTGCCGACAACATGCGTGGCGTGATGATCGGGGACAATAAGGCCTATGTTGAAGAAACCGTTTCCGGCGATTTCAAGATGTACAAATATCAAAGCGCAAATCGCCGCTGCATGATGGCGCCGAGCTCCTCGTGGTGGACTACGGGGCCGATCGGCGGGCCGAACACCTTGATGAAATACTATTCTTGGGTAAACAGCCCGTACAACTCGGTCTCCTACTCGATGTTCGTTCAGGCAACTTGGTCGGCATATCCGCGTGCCCACGACGAGATCATCAACGATGGCGACTATTTCCTGCTCGCCTTGGCAACCCTCGGCGATTACCTGCGCATTGTACAGCGTGGCGATGGCGACCGCAACGATGGCGTTATCGGCAAGGTGATCTAGTGTAGTTAAAGAAGTGAAAAGAGGAATTTGAAAATGGCATTTGCATATCTTCTTGACCCGACAAACCAGTATCAGGACCGCCGTGGCGTCAACAACGTCAACGGCTTCTTCAAGGTGTTCCGGGCGGACACCGATGATACCGCCACCACCTACAAGGACTTCAATGGCACGCTGAATCCGGAGCGCATCCCGATTGACAATAATGGGCGTGCGGTCATCATTGTGGAAACGGGCAGGCCGTATCGCGTGGAGATGTATCTCCCGAACGGCAGCCTTGAATTTACCCAGTCGCCCATCTATCCGTTGGCATCCGGCGGCGGGCTTACGATGGTCAACATCGAAAGCACCGACGGCTCCATCAAGGTTGACAAGAACACCTCCGGCGGGCAGGCCACCTTTGACCTCTCCGTGAATGATGCGGATCCGCAATATCTTGATTGGGCAAAGTGCGCCCTTGCAAACGTCCCGGAAGCCGGAACAATGGTTCCGTTGAAGGTTCAGGGCACGATGGATGCGGACGAGCACGGCGTTGTTCTCAAGGCCGGAAACCTCTACCACGTGACCGCAAGGTTTGTCGCCACGAAGACCGATGTACAGCCGTTCTATGACAACATCTCCCTCGGCTTCAATACCTTCGATGGCGAGCAGTCCGAGTTGATCTTCGGCATGAACCGCATCATTGATTACAGCCTCGGGCTGAATCAGGAATTTGACGTGTCCGCCGATATCAAGGTCGGCGAACATGACGTTTCGCTGTTCTTCACCTACTCCGGTCAGGATGTGAATGCAGGCGAAATCCGGTTCCTCTCGGCGGACATCCACAAGCTGTTCTCCGGCGTGCCGCAACTCCCCGAAGGAGTCGCCTCCCGCCAGTGGGTGAGCGAGAACTTCCAGGAAAAACTCGAGGCAGGCGAAGGCATCACGATCGTCGGCAATGTCATCAGCGCAACCGCATCGCAGCAACAGCAGGCGGATTGGGCGGAGAATGACCCCGCGGATGTGACATTCATCCGGAATAAGCCGAATCTGTCCACCGTCGCAACCAGCGGGTCCTATGACGACCTGAGCGATAAGCCTTCCATCCCCGACCCGCAGGTCCAAAGCGATTGGTCGGAAGCGGATAACTCGAAACCGGACTTTATTAAGAATAAGCCCAATCTTGCAACAGTCGCCACGAGCGGCTCGTACAATGATTTGTCCGACAAGCCGGACATTCCGAGTCAGCAGGTTCAGTCGGACTGGACCGAGGCGGATTCCTCCAAGCCCGCGTTCATCAAGAACAAGCCGAATTTGTCCACGGTTGCGACCAGTGGCAGTTACAATGATTTGTCCGACAAGCCTTCCATTCCGGCAGCGCAGGTACAGAGCGACTGGAATGAAGCCGACAACTCTAAGCCGGACTTTATCAAGAACAAGCCTAATTTGTCCACCGTCGCCACAAGCGGTAGTTACAACGATTTGTCCGACAAGCCGAGCATTCCGGATCCTCAGGTTCAAAGCGACTGGAACGAGGCTGACAGCTCTAAGCCGGACTTTATCAAGAACAAGCCTTCCATTCCCGAAGGCGTGCCTGCCTATTCGGCCGCCGATGCCGACAAGGTTCTCGGTGTCGTTGACAACCAAGGCACGGCGGAACTTGATTGGGTGAGCAAGGGCGGCGGAGGCACGCAGGTTCAGGCGGACTGGGCGGAGCAGGACTCCGCCGACCCGTCCTACATCAAGAACAAGCCGAACCTTGCAACGGTCGCCACCAGCGGCTCGTACAATGACCTGCAAGATAAGCCCTCGATTCCCGCCGCCCAGGTTCAGGCGGATTGGAATGAAGCCGACAGCGCTGCGGTTGACTACATCAAGAACAAGCCGTCCATCCCTGATCCTCAGGTTCAGGCGGACTGGAACGAGGCGGACAATACGAAGGCGGACTACATCAAGAACAAGCCTGCCATTCCCGCCGCCCAAGTTCAGTCCGATTGGAGCCAATCCGACAACACGAAGGTTGACTACATTAAGAACAAGCCGAATCTTGCGACCGTTGCGACCAGCGGTTCCTACAACGACCTGCAAGATAAGCCGTCCATCCCTGCGGCACAAGTTCAGTCCGATTGGAACCAGTCGGACAACAGCGCCGTTGACTTTATCAAGAACAAGCCGACCATCCCGGCAGCCCAAGTTCAGGCGGACTGGGATGAGGCTGACAGCGGCGCCGTGGACTACATCAAGAACAAGCCGGCAATTCCGGTTGTTCCGCCGATGAAGAACCTTGTGGCGGGCACGAATGTCACGATCACCGAAACCGCCAACGGAGTCGAAATCGCGGCAAGCGATACCCCTCAGGAACAGGCGGATTGGAATGAAGCCGACAACACGAAGGTTGACTACATTAAGAACAAGCCGTCCATCCCTGATCCTCAGGTTCAGGCGGACTGGAATGAAGCCGACAGCACGAAGGTTGACTACATCAAGAACAAGCCCGGTTTCGTCGGGGCGGATGGGGTGTCGGTCACCTTCGACAGCCAAAACAACCGCTATGTGGCCTCGCTGGATGAAACGGAACTTTGGAGCGGCGCCGGATTCAAATACGGCGACTCGGCCATCACCTTGTCCGAGGCTGCCTCTCACTTCGATCGCATCCGCGTTGAAACCGCCTACGGCTCGCTCTTTGAATTCCGAGGCGCCGCCACGAAAATTTTGATGGCGATTGCAATCGAGGACGTCGGATCAAATCCGCCGAAACTGGCATCCATCTACTTGCAGGTGGATTCCACGAACCACACCTCCGTCTCCTACACGCAGAACAACGTTCAAAGCGGCGGATCGTATTATAAGAATGTCGGCGATACGCCTACGCATATTGTAAGAATCGTCGGCGTTCACCACATCGCATCCGCATAAGGACAACGTCTATGCCGACTACTTACTGGCTGAAATTCGGTAACACCCCCATCGGGTATAACGGGAAGGCCCTGAAGACCGTGTACACGGCGCCGGGGAGTCTTTCCGTCGCGTGCAATGTGGCAGTAACCGGATCGGGGTTTGATGCCACGAAACAATTCGGCTGTACCGTTTCGTTCGGTGCGGTTGTCCCCTATACCCTGAACGGCGTTGCGCAGACTCCCGCCTCCTCCGTTCATCTTCTTCTCGTGAAGGACCAGACGGCGACCCTCGGGAATATCCCGGCGGGCACCTCCTATTCAATCACGGAGGACACCATATCGCAGGTAGACCAGGACCTCGGATACTCCAATGGGGCGGTGTCCGGGGATACCGGGGTAGTTGATGAAGGGGAGTCCGCCTCGGCCACGATAAACTTCGGCTACTTGGAACCGGGAATGGTCATTATTGATGGCAGACCCTACCGCACAATAGTCGCCGGCGGGAATGTTTGGCTCGCCGAAGACTACCGCGGGACAGTCGGGTCGCTTTCTCATTATTCGGACATCTCCGGAAACCCGCCGTATATGGATGCCGTCTCCGTGGCATATGATGGTGAGACCGAGCCGGAACTTTACTCATATGGGGCATATCGGTCGCTGCTCACCAACCCGCCGCAGGGGTGGCATATTCCTACGGCATCGGAGTGGTCTGCATTTGTTGCCGACCCCGTGGGTGCGGCAAACATCCCTCGAAATGATACCACCCGCCTCCGCTATGTGAACGGCACCTGGACTTCCCCTACCGCCAGCGATTCCATTTGGGCATTTGACTATTGGGCTCGCTCGGGCGGATCTACCACACGCGCGAATGTTGTGGTAGGCGGGCAATACAATGTCTCCTTCTATAGCGATTCATATAACGTGATACCTGTGCGCTTGGTAAAGGATACTTAAGTTATGGCAACAGTTTTTACAATTGGCGGCAACACTGTTTCGTATGGCGGGTTCCTTCTCCGCGAAATGGGAGGAGGCTCCCTCACCATCTCGAAGACGGTGACCGGAACCGGATTCGATCCGGCAAAGACATTCGAGTTGACCGTTACGTTCAGCCGGGCGGTCACCTACAACGGCACCACCTCCACGACGCATACTTTCCATCTTGCATCCGGACAGAGCGTGACCATCGATAACATTCCCGAGGACACCGATTATGAGGTGGTCGAGGCACCCTTGTCGCAAATCGATCTTGAGGCGGGGTATCGCATTGGGTCTATGACCGGCGGGTCGGGAACCATTCCCTACAGTGGCAGCCTGACGGCAGCCGCTACAAACATTTATGCGCACGGCTCGCTGACGCTTAACCTCGTGGTGAATGGGTCCGGCTACAATGCATCAAAACTCAAGTACACCGTTACTTTCGACAGCCCTATTCGGTATAGCGTGAACGGCGTGCTAATCGAGGCGTTGAGCGATACATATTCCGGGGATTTTTCGCAAGGCACCCCGGTTGTGCTTGGAAGCATTCCGCAAAACGTGTCGTACACGATTACCGAAACGCCGTTCTCCGAAGCGGACGCCAATTCAGGATATTCCACCGGGACGATTACCGGCGCGACCGGCATTATGCCGTACAACGGGTCGCTCTCGGCCACGCTGCGCTACAGCTATGTGAATATCCCCGCCACCGTGAACGGCTACCGCTTTAAGTTTGCCGGTTCCCCGGAACCCGGGTGGCAGCAGGATGCCTCGGGCGAATGGATCCACTACGCCGGCACGGATATTTATGACCTTATCACCGGTGCAACCTCGCTTACGTTGGATGTCTTCAAGCGGAAGTATACCAACACCCGGTGGTATACGGGGAAATTTGAAATCATCCGTGCTGATCCCGAGGCCTCTGTAGCAAACACCTACCGATTCGATTTCGCCGAGCGCATTACCCGTGCGGTTAACCTGAATCTTGGTTCGAGTTTCTTTGCCGACGATATGTTCGCCGGCTGCACCGCCTTGACCGAGGTCGCATTCACGAACACCCCGCAACTGCTGTCTTGCGAGCGCATGTTCCTCAACTGCCAGGCATTGACATCGATTTCGGCGGTCACGCTTAAACCATATGATTCGCAGTACTTCCCCGAAGGGGT
>Ga0265299_10001084_pt1 | contig 32650 bp, 32 predicted proteins | sample AusTroGonzalo_MG_4_FD_193485 | JGI IMG/M metagenome (GOLD analysis project Ga0265299, IMG submission 193485) | Bovine rumen microbial communities from tropical cattle in Woodstock, Queensland, Australia - Gonzalo_02 | ecosystem: Host-associated > Mammals > Digestive system > Stomach > Rumen ... | reverse complement strand
ATCGGGGTTGGCAACATCACCAATGGAGAATACACGTTCACCTTCACCAACACCTACATTCCGACCGACACCCTTCATGTGTTGGCCACGGCCACCAATTACCTGCCTTACGAGGGCACCATCAACTTCATTCCCAACGAAGGACCCTACCTGATTGTCGGCAACCTCTCGCTGGTCGAGAAGGAAATGCCCTTCTCCAGCGACATCCAAAACGGATTGGCTGAATACGGCGAAAAATTAGAGGCAAAACCGCAAATCGTCAACTTAGGCAATAGCGCATCCGGCAACGTCCACATCCAATTCTCCACCGATGATCCGTACATCACCCTCACGGGCTCCACGACGCTCGATCTAAGCCCCATTGCCGCACACGACACTCTTAATGCAGCCAACGGCATTGTTTTCAAGGTGGACGACCAAGCTCCAGCAAATCACAGCGCCCTCATCCAAGTCACCATTATCTTCAACAATGATACGGTGAAACAAAACAAGAGCATCAAACTGTATGCGCCCGATATGCGCCTTCCTTCCATGTCCATTGACGACTCCCAACTCGGAAACGGCAATCACAAAGCGGATTACGGCGAGACATTTGAGTGTACTGTCACTTTAGCAAACAACGGCAACATGCCGATAACAGGTGGTGTGCTTTTCCTGACCAACCCTGGTGACGAACTTATTCTGCCTTCCGAGACCTTGCCAATCCCGCCTGTGGGCGCAAACAGCACGGCGGTTGTCACCTTCCCCGTAACTGTCCGCGAATCCGTGCAGGAACCGACCATTGCCCACATCAAAACGGTGCTCTACGTCAACTCTTACCGCGTTTCCGCATACTTCCCCATCAAAATCAGTGAGGTGGCAGAAGATTGGGAAACCGGCGATTTTTCCAACATGAATTGGCAGAACACCTCATCCACCCCGTGGACCATCATCACGCAATATCCATACGAAGGCACGTATTGCGCAAAATCCGGCAACATTGGCAACAATGCCACTACCACATTGAAAATCACGGATACCGCTACTGTCACCGACACTATCTCTTTCTACTACAAGGTGTCGAGTGAGCAGGATTACGATAAACTGATCTTCAAAATCGACGGACAGACGAAAGACGAATGGAGTGGCAACATTGGATGGACCCGCGCCGCCTATCCTGTATCCGCCGGTATCCACACTTACACATGGTCCTACACGAAAGACTACTACGGTACTTCCGGTCATGACTGCGCTTATCTGGATGCCATCTCCTTCCCTTGCGGCAAGGTGAACGCTCCCGTAAGTGTGGAAGATTTCGTACAACAACCCTCCACGCTTCAAGTGTGGCCGAACCCGACTACCGACATCGTTCGTATTCAGTTAGGCGAAGACGCACAGGATTATACCTACCAACTGTTCTCGCTCACCGGCAAACTTCTGCAAGGCGGTCGCTTGGTTGATTCCCTTTCTGAAATTGACATGAGAAATTATGTTTCAGGAACCTATATTTTAAGAGTGGAAAGCAGCGACCATCAAGTTCAAACGGCCAAGATCATCAAAAAATAAAAGATGGGCAGACCTTTGATATTGATTGTGAACGACGACGGCTATGAAGCCAAAGGCCTGGAAGCCATGGTGGAATTGGCCAAACCGTTAGGAGAAATGGTGGTGGTGGTGCCCGACCGGACCCGCTCCGGCATGGGCCACGCCATCACCATGAACGAGCCATTACGCCTCATCAACTACAAGAACGAAGACGGCATCTCCTACTATAAAACCAACGGCACTCCCGTGGATTGCGTGAAATTGGGTGAGAAGGTAGTGCTTCGTGACCGGAAAATCGACCTGGTGCTTTCGGGCATCAACCATGGTTCCAATTCCTCCGTCAGCTTGATCTATTCCGGCACAATGGCCGCCGCCATAGAAGCCACTTTCGACAATCTTCCGGCTATCGGGCTGTCCCTCCTGGACTACTCGCCCCATGCCGATTTCACTGCTGCGGTGCACTTCGGTCGCCCTATCGTGGAAAAAGTGCTGGAAAAAGGGCTTCCACCCTACACCTGTCTCAACGTCAACGTGCCAAAGCTGCCTGTCGAGGAAATCAAAGGGGTGAGAGTGACCCGCCAATGCCATGGCGTGTGGCATGAGGACTTGGAAGAGCGCACCGACCCCTTCGGACGGAAATACTACTGGTTATCAGGCTATTTAGAACGCCACGAGTTAAGTGAGGATACCTGTGAAGGTGCACTTTCCCGCCACTATGTCTCCGTACAGCCGGTACAATTCGACCTGACCGCACATCAGCATATTGCGTCACTTAAATACTTAGAGATATGATGGACAAACTCAGAAGAGATTCATACGCCATCGGCGTTATCTTGGGATTCGTGATTCCGGTGGTGCTGTTTGGTATCATCTACGGCATCTTCGCCTTGATACTGCATGCCAACCCTCAGATGCTGGTCAACAGTCCCAACCTCGTGAAGATCCTGATTCCGAAATTCATCCTGATTGCGATGATTCCCAATCTTTTCATTTTGCGTTATTACCTGCTGAAACTGAAATTTGACAAGACGGGCCGCGGCATTGTCATCGCCACGTTTGTCTGCGCCATTGCCTTCATGGCAGCGCAGTTCCTGCTTTAACTACCCCGCCCTTCGGGCACCCCTTCTGCGAGAAGGGGAATGACTACCCCGCCCTATTGCCTATTGTCTATTGCCTGTTGCCTAAAAAAAGAAGGCGTGGAAAAAATCCACGCCTCATTTTTTGCTGTTAGACAAAAGGACTACTCCAGGCTGATGGCCTCGCACGGACAAACGTCAGCGCAAGCTCCGCACTCGATGCAGAGATCAGGGTTGATGGAGTAAGCAGCACCTTCAGAGATAGCCTCTTGAGGGCATTCGCCGATGCAGGTTCCGCAAGCGGCGCAAAGATCTTCACTAATTTTGTAAGCCATAATACTTTTTAATTGTTGTTGATTGAGCTGCAAAAATACATTTTTTCTGAATTGTCGCACGCTCGGTAAAAATTTTTATTAAACGGTTTCAGTTCATTTTTTCAGGGCGTTAGACTTCACATAAAATGGAAGTTTAACACGACGAAAAAAATGCTATTTTTGCCGCGTTAATTTTAACATAAAATACTGATAATATGAAAGGTAGCAAATTCTATATTATCGCTCTCACCTTGGTGGCCACAATGGGTGGTTTGTTGTTTGGTTATGACACGGCCGTGATTTCCGGCACTGTGGAATCGTTGCGGGTGTTTTTCATTGAACCGCAAGGGCTTCCCCTTGCGCAAGCAAATGCGTTAGAAGGGTTCGTGGTGAGCAGCGCCCTCATCGGCTGTATTATCGGGGCTTGTCTGGCCGGATGGCTCTCGCAAAAGTTGGGACGGAAGCCGTCAATGATGATTGCCGCCATACTCTTCCTGCTCTCCGCCATACGTTCCGCATGGCCGGAGATTTTCTGGGGAATGCCCGGTGAAGGTGACTACCACTTCATAAACCACTTCATTTTCTACCGCATCAGCGGAGGTGTGGGCGTGGGTATCGCTTCCATGCTCTCCCCAATGTACATTGCCGAAATCGCCCCCGCCAACCGCCGCGGAACGCTGGTTTCCCTGAACCAGTTCGCCATCATCCTCGGTATGCTGATCATCTATTTCGTGAACTACAACATCGCCCGCCGGGGCGATGCGGAATGGCTCCACACCATCGGCTGGCGGCAAATGTTCGCCTCCGAAATCATCCCCGCCGGCATCTTTCTGGTTGCTTTGCTCTTTGTGCCCGAAACTCCCCGTTATTTAGTCATGCGGGGCCGCGAAGCCAAAGCTCTCCAGGTGTTGCGCAAGATTTCAGGCGACAACGCCGAAACGGAGATAACCTCCATCAAAGAGAGCCTGTCTGAAAAGACACCCCCCATGCGGCCATACTACCTTTCCATCCTGTCATGGGCCGGTCTCTTCGCCATCCTTTTCGTCATTCTGAAACTCTGCGGATCAAGCAATGCGTTTGGTATCGCTTTGGTATTAAGCTTCCTTGTGGCACTGGTTTACCCGATTCGCTCCTACGGATTCCATATCATCATTGTGGGCGTATTGCTGGCCTCCTTGCAGCAATTCATCGGAATCAATGTAGTGCTCTACTATGCACCGGAAATCTTCAAGACGATGGGTGCTGCCACGGATACCGCTCTGCTGCAGCAAATTATAGTAGGTGCCGTGAACTTGAGCTTTACCATTCTCGCCATCCTCACGGTCGATAAGTTCGGCCGCCGTCCGCTCATGATTGTCGGTGCCTTGGTGATGGCCCTCTCCATGTTCATCCTCGGCATCACCTTCCACACGCACAGCGTGGGAGTGGGCTCTCTCGTATGCATGTTGGTCTATACGGCAGGATTCGCCATGTCGTGGGGACCCGTCTGCTGGGTGCTACTGTCCGAAATCTTCCCGAACTCCATACGCTCCATGGTGATGAGTATCGCCGTGGCCTCCCAATGGGTCTCCAACTTTCTGGTTTCCTGGACCTTCCCGATGCTCGACAAAAACGAAATCCTCACCGCGATGTTCAACCACGGTTTCTCCTACTGGATTTACGGACTGATGGGGGTGCTCGCAGCTTTATTTATCTGGAAGATGGTGCCGGAAACGACAGGCAAGTCGTTGGAAGAGATGGAAAAATATTGGAAACGCAAATAACCATCCCTGTATTCATAATTTATGTACCTTTGCCGCAAAAATTGAAACAATGAAAAAGATTATATCGGTTGTCGCCATTATGCTCTTTGTCTTCGCCTCCTGCGACCACGGGAATATCATCGGAGGTCGCTACTTTGGCACGTTCCACAACCAGACGAACGGTTTGCGTGAAGCGGGTAGCCTCAGTTTCAAATACTATAACGAAGAAGGGGCTATCTATTTTATGATGAATGACATCCTTTCGATGAGTCAAATGGCGGAAAACAAATTTTCAGGTATGGCGGAAGGCTCACAGCTTGAAGATCTGCTGAAAACCATGCCGGCCATTGACAGTATCCAAGTATGCGACTCTTTGTCCACGATAGAGTACATGACCGTTGAGACCGAATTTATGGGCAATTCGGTGAAAACCAACATGACCTTCACCACATTGAACGATACTACCGAAAAAATGGTGGATGTGGAGTTTATCGGATCGTTTGAATAACCCCTTTCCGTAAATACGCTTTGCACCGTAGAGACGCGGTGCACCACGTCTCTACTTGGCGGGTTCCTCCTTGTACGGAAATTCCGGATAAGTAGGTTTCACAAAAGAATAAATCAAACAGGTCAATCCAATGATAATAATGGGGATAGAAAGCCATTGCCCGTTGTTGAGCACATGGCCGACCTCGCTTTGCACCTGCACCTCTTTGAAGAATTCAATGATGAAACGAGCGGTGAAAATGACCGTTAAGGTAATACCCGCTGTACGCCCGGCCGGCACCTTGCCCTTGGCAAACTTGAAATAATAGACAGCCAGACCGATGAACACCAACATATAGATTATAGACTCATATAGTTGTGCGGGATGGCGGAACGTGCCGGCAATGCCAAAACCGCCATAGATGAAATCGAACGCCCACGGTACTTCCGTGATACTACCCACAATCTCATGATTCATCAGATTGCCGATACGGACAAAAGAGGCAGCCACAGGAGATATTATTGCCACCCTGTCCATGAGCCACAAAAAGTTAATCTTATACCTCCAACTGTAATAAATCAGAAAACCGATAATGCCTATGACACCACCATGACTTGCAAGTCCTTGATAACCAATAAAATTCCAATTCTCATCCACAGGCAAGATAATCTGCAAAGGATGGGTGACGAACATTTCCGGCTCATAAAAAAGGAAATGCCCCAACCGCAGACCTACAATTGTCCATACGATTGTCCAAATCGCGATTTTGTCCAAATGCTTCTGGGAAAGATGCTCGGTTTTGAATATCTGCTGCAACGTATAATAAGCCAGTAGAAATCCTAATGCCAACAATATACCATACCATCTAACTTCTATAGAACCAAGGTGAAACGCCACGGGATTCACCTTCCACGTGACCACACCCAATGTTTGCCAAATCTTGTTCATATTATACTTTTTATTATGGCCGCAAAAGTACAAAAAAAAGTGTATTTTTGCCGCCGAAAACCAGTGGATAGATTTGTAATGATTGCAACCACAAGAAAAAATGCTAAAACATTTTCTTCCACGATTTTCAGTTTTTTATTTTTAACGAATTAAAATGCTGATTATGAGCTATTTATTCACATCTGAATCCGTGTCGGAAGGACATCCCGACAAAGTGTGCGACCAGATTTCGGACGCATTGTTAGACGCTTTTTTAACCCAGGACCCTGAATCAAAAGTGGCATGCGAGACCTTGGTTACCACCGGCCTTGTGGTCTGCGCCGGCGAAGTGAAAACCGAGGGATACGTCTCTGTGGACGACGTGGCGCGCCGCGTGATCCAAACCATCGGATACAACAAGAGCGATTACCAGTTCGACTACAAGTCCTGCGGTGTCATCTCCACCATCCATAGCCAATCACCCGACATCAACCAGGGTGTGGAACGCGCTGCCGCCGAAGACCAAGGCGCCGGCGACCAAGGCATGATGTTCGGCTACGCCTGCAACGAAATGGACAACTATATGCCGCTGCCCATCGAGCTGGCCCACCGTCTCGTGCAGGAACTCGCTGCCATCCGCAAAGAGGGTAAAGTGATGACCTACCTCCGTCCCGACTCCAAGTCACAGGTGACCGTCCAATACAGCGAGAACCACCAACCCGAGCGCATCGACAGCATCGTTGTCTCCACCCAACATGATGAATTTGACACCGAAGAAGCCATGCTCGAGACCATTCGCCATGACGTGCAAACCATCCTGATCCCTCGCGTGGTGAACGACCTTCCCGCCAATGTCCAGAAACTCTTCAACACAGAATACAAGTTATTCGTAAATCCCACGGGTAAATTTGTCATCGGAGGTCCGCACGGCGACTCCGGACTAACAGGTCGTAAGATTATTGTGGACACCTACGGTGGTCGTGGCGCGCACGGCGGCGGCGCTTTCTCGGGCAAAGACCCCTCAAAAGTGGACCGTTCTGCTGCATACGCCACCCGCCATATCGCCAAAAACATGGTGGCTGCCGGCCTTTGCGACCAAGTCCTCATCCAAGTGGCCTACGCCATAGGAAAAGCCGACCCGGTGGGACTTTACGTGAACACCTACGGCACCGCCCACGTGAATATGCACGACAGCGATATCGCGGAACGCATCAGCCAAATCTTCCCCATGCGCCCGCACGACATCATCGAACGCTTCCAACTGAAAAACCCCATCTACGAAGCCACCGCATCCTACGGTCACTTCGGCCGCGATTCTTACGAAACCGAAGTGGAAACCCCCAACGGAAAACGTACCGTCACTTTCTTCCCTTGGGAAAAACTCGACTACGTGGACGAAATCAAAAAGAATTTCAATTTGTAGTAACGCCTTGTGTGTAGAGACGCAAACCATTGCATCTCTACACACAATGTTTTCATTAACCATTAACCCATTAACCCTTAACCTTTTAATAATGAACGCCTACATCTTCCCCGGCCAGGGATCCCAACATCCTGGTATGGGAAAACAGCTTTATGACCAACATGCGCAAGCCAAAGAATATTTTCTCCTTGCGGATAAGATTTTGGGCTATTCCCTTTCCGATATCATGTTTAACGGCACTGAGGAACAGCTTAAACAGACGAAATACACCCAACTGGCGATGTTTATGCACGGGTATGTCGCATACAAGTGCCTGAACCTGAAGACCCCGGATATGACGGCTGGACATTCGTTGGGCGAATATACCGCATTGGCCGCCGCGAACTGTCTTCGTTTTGAAGATGCCCTCCAACTCGTGGAAAAACGAGCCAACGCCATGCAGAAAGCCTGCGAAAAGGTACCGTCTGGTATGGCCGTTGTCTTGAAATTCGATGACAAAACCATTGAAGAGGTGTGCGCCTCCATCACTGAAGAGGTGGTAGTTCCCGCCAACTACAACTCCCCCCAGCAACTGGTGATTTCCGGAAGCCTGACAGGCTTGGATCTGGCCATCGAAAAACTGCAAGAAGCGGGAGCCAAACGTATCATGAAACTGAATGTCGGGGGCGCATTCCACTCTCCGCTGATGAAATCCGCCCAAGATGAACTGGCGGAGGCCATTATGAAATGTACGTTTAATGCACCGATATGTCCTGTGTATCAAAATGTTAATGCTTCTGCCACAACCGATCCCGACATCATCCGCAAGAATTTGGTGGAACAACTCACCTCACCCGTGCGTTGGACGCAGACGGTCCTCAACATGGTTCAAGACGGTGCCGACATTTTCACGGAATTCGGTCCCGCCCCCACCCTGCAAAACCTGGTCAAACGGATTGTCCCCGAAGTAGCCACAGAATGCCTCGGCAATGACGCATGAATTAGGCAACAGGCAATAGGGCGGGGTAGTCTTTCCCCTTCTCTCAGAAGGGGTGCCCGGAGGGCGGGGTAGTAATAAAAACATCTCTTACATATTTTAAGGTATTATCGAACAAAAAAAAGTGTATTTTTGCACCCTTAAAATTTTAGACGGAAAAATATGGCAAATACAGAAAATTTGGGCTCAAAAAAGAATGAGCAATTGCAAGAGAATGAGAATTTTGTAACCAGAACTCTCGCTTTCGTCAACAAATATCAGAACATCATTTATGGTGTGATTATTGGCATTCTGGTCATCGTTCTTGCCATCCTTGCTTTCAACCGCTTCTATATTCAGAAGAAAAACGCTGAAGCATCCGCACAAATCGTGCAACCCATTCACTGGTTCCTCCAAGGTGACACGGCCTCTTTGAAGCTCGCTCTGGAAGGTAATGACGAAAATGACGGATTCCTCAATATTGCCAGCGGTTACAAAATCACCCGTACGGCTAACACCGCCAACTACTATGCCGGTTTGACTTACCTCAAACTCGGTCAAAAGGAAGAAGCCCTCGACTATCTCACCAAATTCAAAAAGAAAGAGAACGTGCTGTGGTATGCTTGCCAAGCCACTATCGGCGACTTGTACGATGAACAAGGTGATGAAGCCAAAGCCATCAGCTACTATGAAAAAGCGGTGAAAGGCGAAGATCCGTACTTCACTCCGATAACCCTCTTCAAATTAGGCCAAATGTATGAGCGCAAGGGAGACTGGAACAAGGCTCTCAATGCATACGAGACCATTGAGAAGAATTTCTATACGGAATACAACAAAATGAGCATCGCTCAATATGTTGAAAGAGCAAAATCTCACGTATCAAAGTAAAAATGACAGAAAAGAAGAAAAACTTATCGGAATTTAAGCCGTTCGAGTTTTCTTCCGCCCAAAATAAAAGAATCGGTATTGTGGTCAGCGAATGGAACGACCGCATTACCGATTCGCTTTTAAACGGTGCGAAGAACAGCCTTCTCGAACAGGGTATCCTGCCCGAAAACATCCATGTTCATTATGTTCCCGGCAGTTTCGAGCTTCCCCTTGGTGCCAAATGGATGCTTCAACAAACGCCCATGGATGCCGTCATCTGCATCGGGTGCATCATCCAAGGCGAAACCCGCCACTTCGACTTCATCGCACAAGCGGTGGCCGATGGCATCATGAATGTGGGATTGGAATTCACGAAGCCTGTGATTTTCAGTGTCCTTACCTGTAACACGATGGAACAGGCCGAAGACCGCGCAGGCGGGAAACACGGCAACAAAGGCGTCGAAGGCGCCATCAGCGCTTTAAAAATGCTCACCCTCTCAGAAACCCTAACCCATTAACCCACTAACCCAAAAATGCAACCCCTCCGAGTCATATTCATGGGCACACCCGAATTCGCGGTCGCCACATTGGACGCCATCCGCAAGGCAGGCCACGATGTGGTATGCGTCGTCACCACGCCCGACAAACCTGCCGGCCGCGGACAACAAATGCACTGCTCCGATGTGAAAAAGTATGCTTTGGAACACCAATTGCCCGTCTTGCAGCCTGAAAAGCTGAAAGACGACCAATTTGTGGAAACTCTCCGAAGTTACAATGCGGACGTGTTCGTGGTGGTCGCCTTCCGCATGTTACCCAAATGCGTGTATGCCATGCCGCGTTTGGGTACATTCAACGTCCACGCCTCGCTGCTGCCGCAATACCGCGGCGCAGCTCCCATCCAGCGGGCCATTATGAACGGCGAAACCAAAACGGGTGTCACAACCTTCCTCTTGGACGAACATACAGACACCGGGGCGATGCTGCTACAAACCGAAGTGGAAATCACCCACGAAGACAATGCAGGCACCTTGCACGACAAATTGATGCTGGCCGGTGCGGAAATCGCAGTGGAAACCTTGAATCTGTTAGACTCCGACAAAGTACAGCCCATACCTCAGCCCACTGTTGAAATATTGAAACCGGCACCTAAAATCTTCAAGGAAGACATGCACATCCGCTGGGATGACACCGCAGAGAACATATACAACCATGTGCGTGGACTGTCCCCCTACCCTGCCGCCTTCGCCCTCTTGGGCCTTCGTCAACTCAATGACGGAATTCCCAAACCCTGTGTTCTTAAAATTTTCGAAGTGGAAATCACCGATACCCCAAGCACACAAAAACCCGGAAAAATCACGATTATTCCGAACAATAAAATGCTCATTTCAACAAAAAATTTGGATATTTGTGTCAAAAATCTCCAAATTGAGGGCAAAAAACGTATGAACGCAAAAGACTTTTTGGCGGGATTCAGGATTGATAATTACATGGATTATTTGTATTAGTGTATTATTTGAAACTTAAACCCCTTTGATTATCAACCAAATCAATTATTTATCCACAATTTAGGATTGATAACGGTCATTTATAATTTTTACTAAATTTGTGGCTCGAACTCATTATTAACCTTTTAAATTAAAAAAAATGAACAAGAGTGAATTAATCAATGCAATCGCAGAAAAGGCCAATTTAACCAAAGTACAAGCCAAAGGCGCTTTAGAGGCTTTTGTAGCAACCGCTGAAGAGTCCCTGAAAAAAGGCGACAAACTGTCTTTGATTGGATTCGGCACATTCAGTGTTGCAGACCGCAAGGCAAGAGTTGGTCACAATCCCGCCAACGGCAAGAAGATCAACATCCCTGCCAAGAAAGTGGTCAAATTCAAACCCGGTGCTTCTTTTGATGCAATGAAATAATCCGGATTTCAAAACCAAATGAAAAAGCCCTGAACAAGGGCTTTTTTATTGTACTTTGTCATGGTAAAAATAGATAATAAAGCATTAAGGGACAAAGTTGTAGAATATCTGCAACAATTTCTCACCGATAGTCGTCAAGACCGGTTAAAAGAGGTGTTAGAAATGCGCACCAGACACGTCACCGTTGTGCTGGAGGATCTTTTCCAAGCACAAAACATCAGCGCCGTGTTGAGGACTTGCGACTGCTACGGCATCCAAGACGTGCATGTAATCAAACACCGCAACGAATTTGAAGCGAACAAGGAGATCAGCATGGGTGCTGACAAATGGCTCACCATTCACGAATACCCTCAGAGTGAGCATAATGTGAAAGACTGCATCGATTATCTGCACGATCAGGGATACTGGGTGGCGGCCACCCTCCCCGATGAACGGAAACGCACGATTTTCGACCTTCCCATCGAACAAAAAACAGCATTCCTGTTCGGCACCGAACTGACAGGCCTTTCCGTTGAAGCCATCAAATATGCCGACGGGAACGTGCTCATCCCCATGTATGGCTTCACGGAAAGCTTCAACATCTCCAACTCCGCGGCCATCATTCTCTCGCATTTCTCCGAAAAAATCCGGCATTCTAACGTGAACTGGTCGTTAACTCCGGAAGAAAAAGAGGAACTCTACTTCGAATGGCTACAAAAAACCGTCAAAGACCCCGATGGACTGATTGATTATTTCATGAAAAACCTGCATTGAATTATACTCCTTATTGCCTGTTGCCCGTTGCCTGTTGCCTAAAAATTTGTATCTTTGCCCGCTCAAATATAAAAGGATTATGAACGACGAAAAATTATTCACCGAATTCCCGCCCGTTACCACGGAGCAATGGGAAGCCACCATCAATAAAGACCTCAAAGGCGCCGATTACGAGAAAAAATTAGTGTGGAGAACCGACGAAGGTTTCCAAGTTCGTCCCTACTACCGCGCTGAAAATCTGGAGAACCTCGACTACCTGAAAACGATGCCGGGCGAATTCCCCTATACACGCGGCGTGAAAACGCATGATAACCACTGGGATATCGTGCAGGAAGTGGAAGAAGCCGACCCCGCAAAGGCCAATGCCATCGCCGTGGATGCCCTGAAACGCGGAGCCACCTGCATCGCCTTCAATGCCGCGAATGTCGATAGCGACACCGCATTGGAGACGTTGCTCAACGGCATCGACCTCAACGTCAACGGGGTGCAATTCAACCACGTGAAAAGCTATCTCGACCTGATGAAACGCTTTGTGGCTTACGTGGAGAAGAACAACTTCGACAAGGAAAAGGTGCAAGGCAGCCTCAACTTCGACCCGCTGGCTTACCGTCTGAAACACAACAAATTCTGGAAATCGGCCGAGGAAGACATGCAACAAGCCATCGAATTAATCGAGTTGAACGGTTGCATGAGAAACTTCAAGGTTATCAACGTGAATGGCATCACGCTGCACAATGCTGGAGCAACCATCGTGCAAGAGCTGGCTTATACCCTCAGCTTAGCTAATGAATACTTGGCTTTCTGCACTGAAAAAGGCGTCAAACCCGAAAAGGTGGCCTCCAGAATGCAACTCACTCTCTCTGTCGGTTCCAACTATTTCATGGAAATCGCCAAACTGCGCGCCACTCGTCTGCTTTGGTCCACCATGGTGGCCCAATACAAACCGGAGTGCGACTGCGCCTACAAAATCCACATCAATACCGTTGCCTCCACTTGGAACAAAACCCTTTACGACCCTTACGTCAACATGTTGCGTAGCACTACGGAGGGCATGTCAGCCGTCATTGGCGGTTCCGACTCCATCTCCTTGCAACCGTTCGACGTTGCGTACAAGGAATCTGACGAGTTCTCCCGCCGTATCTCCCGCAACGTGCAGGTAATCCTCAAAGAAGAGGCTTTCATGGACCGTGTGGTGGATCCCGCCGCAGGCTCCTATTATGTCGAAAACCTCACCAACTCCATCGCGGAAAACGCGTGGAAACTGTTCCAAAGTGTGGAACAAAACGGCGGCGCGCTAACGGCTATCGAAGATGGCACGATGAAAACCGCCATCGAGGAGAGCTGCCAAAAACGCGACATGAACATCGCCACCCGCCGCTATGTCCTGCTCGGCACCAATCAATATCCGAACATCAACGAAACGATGGCCGACAAAATCGAGCGCATCGTGAAAGACGAAAACGAAGGCTTGAAAACCTATCGCGGCGCCATGGCTTTCGAAGAACTGCGTCTGAAAACCGAACAATATGCAAAAAACAACCACCGTCCATCCGTCTTCCTGTTGAAAGTCGGTAATCTGGCTATGCGTCAGGCACGTGCAGGTTTCATCACCAACTTCTTCGGATGCGCTGGCTATCAGATTGTTGAGCCCGCCGGTTTCGCCACCGTGGAAGACGGCGTGAAAGCTGTAGGTGAAGCAAAACCCGACCTCATCGTGGTTTGCAGCTCCGATGAAGAATACGCCACCCTCGGTGTGGAGGCTGCCCAACAGTGCAAGGCACAATTCCCTAACACCCCGTTCCTCGTGGCCGGCAATCCTACTGAATGCATCGAGGCGCTCAAGGCCGCCGGCACCGACGACTTTATCCACGTGAGAGTCAACCTCTTGGAATCCCTACGGAAATACAACGAACTGCTGTTGAAATAAACACGGTAATACCCGAAAAAAAGCCGCCGCAGATAGTCTGTGGCGGCTTTTTTATGTTGACTTCCCTTCTAAAACGTGAAATTCAACGAAAACCGTATTCCGTTCTTTTCCCAACCGGATAGGTTTTGGGCGTACGACAAACGACGGACGTAGTCGATGCGGAGAAATCCGAGAATGTTTTCTATTCCCACCGTCATTTCCATGTAAGGCACCTTTCCGATAGGAGAACATCCGTCCGGCAGCATATACAAGCCGGGCGTGTCTTGGGTAGGGACATTTTTGGCGGAAAGTCCACCATACACCCCGTTGAAAGAGACCACCTCCCGAAGTTTCAATCTGTTCCAATACGGAATAAGGTTAAAGAGCCACCCTTTCAGATAATAAGTGGCACCCAGGAACACGTATTTATCCATAATGAACTCCATAGGCTTCATCAGACAAAACGTGTTGGGGTTGAGCACTAAGGATTGGCTGCTTTGCGGCACAAACAATTTCGGGAAAGGCACCGCATCCCAAACAATGCCGGCTCTCGCTGTGGCATCAATATATCCAAAAGCAGAAAGTCCAATCCTCTTATCCACGGTAAACTCTGTACGATTATACTGAAGCTTACCGTCCAAAAGGCCTGTCGTGTGCGTAAGCTTCAACACAAAGGTGTTTTTTGCCAAATGCATGAGATTGTCCTTGCCCGACTGGTTTTTATAGAATTTTGCGCCAGGAGACCATTTAAGTTGGATGCACCACTCCATATTGTGGAAATACTGTACCAGAGAGGTTGTCCCGTCGCTGTTGATTCGCCAGTAGGGAAGCCCGCCTGCCGCCTCGCAATTCTCGTACTGCAACCAGGTGTCCAAGCCTAAACGGCTCGGCCACTCATGTTCGTAACGCAGCTTGAACCGACGGACATACTGTGCCGATAAATCCGAAGCTTTGGCAAAGGAGGACATTAGGATGTTGTCACGGTCCATATAACTGTAGTTCTGACCGATCATCTCCATATCATAGCTCGAAGTGAAAGAGACAGCATGTTTCGGGGATTCGTTACAATGTCGTTCTTTCTTCAACAAACTGTAAAGCAAGGTGACACTATACTTGAATTTCAAGTCTTTACATCCGAAAGCAAGGTATCCCGTGGTGAAAAACTGGTCGTGAAGTTTTGCGGTAGTCATGCCGCCAATCTTCAACCTAAGTCCCTCAGTAGGATTGTAGCTTATCATAGAATAGACGGTTCCAATGTCGAAACGGCTTTCTCTTCGATCTCTATTGGTAGGAATGAAACCGATGACGACAAGCTCGGTAAATGCCTCTAACCCTCTGAATACAGGCAGCTTACGTAATTTATACGACAAACTGTCAAGGTAGGACTCTTTATTAGACAATCTTATAGGCCGCATTTGTACCCATTGCTTGTTCGTGTAGTTTTCCGCATCAAGCGCCTCTTTCTCCCCATTGACCGTGGATAGCGAATCCGGCAACACCACCCCGGGTTCATAATCATACCAATATGTATTTTGACGGACATAAATCTGCCGCATTTTCGATTGTTTGACCAAGGTTAATGAAGAGAAAGTCTCTCCGGTATGAGAAGCCCACAAACCATTATCCATTCTCTTAAAAGATCGGGAGATGATTAGTTTCTTCACATAGTTCAAATTAATATCAACCGGCACATTAATGGTGTATTGTTTCAAGGCGTAGGAACTGTCATTCACGATATACATACGTCCGGTGAACCCAAACATACGGCTGTTTACGGGTGCAAAGGAGAGTTCAATGCAGGAAACGCTGTCCACCATCAACGTATCGGTGATGAAATAATGGTAATAGGTTGTCGCCAATGTGGAGGAAAGCGGGCTCACGAATTTGAGCAACATGATCTCGATATCGTTCTCAAAGATATTCACTTCCGAGAACAAAGCATCCAAATTGGTACCAAGGCCTTCTTCGTCCAACACTTCACCAGGACCTTGCATTCGCCTGGCTTTCAAATAGCTGACTTTCCTGACGGGCGATTTTTGGTAATAGTAATCGGACAAAGCTTCCCGGATGGAAAATGGTAGAATCAGCTCGGAATCGGGTGGAAGAGTATCGATGTACATTTTCAGAAATTCAACTTTTTTGGCGTTTTTTTTCTGAAAGACGTTGTTCATCTTTCCCAAAGACATCACCATTTTCTTGTAAACCTGCGACTTATAACACTCTTCGTGTTCGATACGGTTTTCATTCTTATGCTTGATCACATTCTCCACCAATTCCACGGCAGGATTGCCCTTACGGACATATTTTGGCTTTTTCTTTTTGGACACCACGACTTCCTGCAGAGACTGGGTCAAATTAATGTAAATATTCCTCTTTTTCTCCCCCGTCCTGATAATCAAAGTATCAGGCTTGTACAAATAATAGCTGACCACAAGGGTATCCGTACCGCCAAAGGGTATCTCGTATGCACCTCGCGTGTTCGAATACGTGCCCACGGCAGTGTGCAACCATTGCAGCCGCGCCATACTGACAAGCATCGTGTCGCCTTTTTCATCTATCGAATATACTTTTCCCCTCAGCATCTGTGCTTCAAGTTGGCCGCAAATCCCACAGAAAAAGAATACCCATCCGACTAAAACGAACAGGTACCACCTTCGGGTTATATATTGTATTTCGCTCACTTTCAAATAGATAACAATGGCTATTTCTAATCTGCCTACTTTTTTACGAAAATGCAAATTAACAAAAAATGAAGACATCTACTAATCCGAAAATTGTGTACCTTTGCTTTGCTTTTGATACCAAGTCTGTCATTAATGATATATTGAAAAAATGAAACGGAGTAAGTTATTGTTTTGGTTGTTGCTCACCGTAGCGTTCATAGGATGCCACTCCCCGAAAACCACTCAAAAAGAGGTATTTTTCACTTGGGAAGACTCCTACCATCGACATATTGAGCTGGCAGAAGCTCCCGAACGCATTGTCTCCATCTCACCCGCCATCACCGAAGTGATGTTCCTTTTGGGGGCGCAGTACAAGCTGGTCGGCGTTTCCGATTTCTGCAAGTATCCGCCTGAAACAGAGAAGATTACAAAAGTCGGTGGCATGCACAACATCAACTTCGAGCAACTGCTTTCGTTGCATCCCGATGTAGTACTTATCGGTTCCATGATTTCCCAACAGGACGTCGATGCCATTGAGAAGATGGGGATTCCTGTGATCTGCATCGTGGAGGAGAGTTCATTGGAGGGCATGTCGGAAATGATGGAGGTGATCGGGCGCATCACGCAGCACGAGGAGAAGGGAAATGCCGAGGCGGAACAGTGGCGAAAGAAGATTCAGGAGCGGAAGGCCAACGCGCCCAACCCCGAGGACCGCAAGTGTGTCTATTACGTGGTCGGTTTCGGGGACGGCGGTGACTTTACCGCCCCGAAAGACACGCACATTCAGGAAATTATCGAGCTCGCGGGCGCGCGCAATGCCGGCGACTCCCTCACGGGCTGGAACATCAGCCGCGAATATCTCTTCAAGGTCAATCCCGACATCATCCTGGTCCGCAACGAAGACAAAAACGCCTTCGTGTCGCGCTACCCCTACACCCTGCTGGACGCAGTGAAAGCGGGTCGTGTCTATGGCATCGAAAGCGGTTGGATCGATGTGGTCTCGCTGCGGAACATGCAGGCAGTGGACTATATTGCGAAAATATGTGGAAATTAGGCAACAGGCAATAGGGTGTCATCTCAACAAAAAAACGGGAACAGCCCCTGCCCCCGTCCGTTAACCGTTAACCGTTATTCAACGGCTTCCTTTAACCGTTCGGCATTCTCCGCCACCTGCAGCGCTTGGATCACCTCCTCGATGTCGCCGTTCATGAAGTTGGCGAGGTTGTACATCGTGTAGTTGATGCGATGGTCGGTAACGCGGTTCTGCGGATAGTTGTAGGTGCGGATCTTCGCGGATCGGTCGCCGGTGGAAACCATCGTGCGGCGCTTGGAGGCAATTTCGTCCAAATATTTTTGGTATTCGCGCTCGAACAAGCGGGTACGCAGCACGCGCATGGCCTTTTCGAGGTTCTTGATCTGTGATTTCTCGTCCTGGATGGAAACGACAATACCGGTGGGGATGTGGGTGAGACGCACGGCGGAGTACGTTGTGTTCACGCACTGACCGCCAGGACCGGAAGCACAGAAAGTCTCCTTCTTGATGTCGCTCTGCTTAAGCTCCACATCGAACTCGTCGGCTTCAGGCAGCACCACTACGGAAGCAGCGGAGGTATGCACGCGGCCCTGCGATTCGGTTTGCGGGACGCGTTGCACACGGTGCACGCCCGACTCGTACTTCATGATGCCATACACGCCGTTTCCCGTCACGGAGAAGTCGATCTCTTTATAACCGCCCACAGTGCCTTCCGTCATGGAGAGTACCTCAATCTTCCAACCCTTCTGATCGCAGAAATGCTGATACATCCGGAAGAGATCGCCGGCAAAAATGCTGGCCTCGTCGCCGCCCGTGCCTGCGCGGATCTCCATCTGCGCATTCTTGCTGTCCTGCGGGTCGGAAGGCAGCAACAGCAGTCGTATATCCTCTTCAAGCGTCTCTTTCTCCGTTTGGTAAGCATCCAACTCCGCCTTTGCCATCTCCCGGAACTCCTCGTCCTTTTCGTTGGCGAGAATATCCTTCGCATTAGCGATATTGTCAATAACGTCCTTATATCTCTTATAGGCATCCACCACGGCTTGCAACTCCTTGTAGTCCTTGCTCAGCTTGACATAGTTTTTCATGTCGGACATAATGTCCGGCTTCGTGATTTCCTCGCCAATCTGCAGCCAACGTTGGTAAATGAGCTCTAATTTTTGCAATAAATCGTTCATATATAGGCCTTTCTGTCTTTTCTGTTTTGGGGTGCAAAGATACACTTTTTTGGCATAGGCCTGCCCCTGTGACATTACCTTTCCGGCAGGCCTTCTCGGACTATTCAAAAAGAGACAACAACCACCTTGCCGGGCAAAAATCACCCGGCAGACTTAAGCCCAACAACATAGCTTCCTTAGGCTATCAATGGCTAAAATCCCCTCCTGTTATGTCAAAAGTTGTTCCTTGAAACTCTTCTTGAACGAACGGGAGATTTCAAAATTCGCATTATTGGCCACAAGCACACGGTTTTTCATCACCCCGGTAACCTTATCCATATTCACCACGACAGACCGATTGATTTTCTGAAATATCGACTTCGGAAATCTGGACAGGAACATCTTCAAATTGCTGCGGAAATACTTTTTCGCACCATCTTCAAAATAAACACACACTTGATTGCCTATCTTCTTGATATATAAAACATTGTCGAATACAATCCGTATCGACTCCTCATTACGCGTACCCATAATGAACACAGATTTCATGTTATGCTCCTCCATATTGTAGTTGATATTGTCCTCAGCTACCTTTTGCATCATTCGCTGGTCAATCTTATTGTACGTACCGTAAATGTGCAGAATTTTCCCCAAAATGCAGTTGAGTTCTCTTTCCGTATAAGGTGCATAAAAGATCTCGAAAAAGCCCATCTTCAAGAACTGTTTCACTCTTTTGGTGTTCTTGTTGTCGCAAAGTCCCACGATAAAAGGCGGTTTTTTGACATTGAAAAGAATGTCGGAAAAGGATATATCCAAAAAGAAAATAGTCGGACGATGATTGTTCAAGTACTCAATCGCTTCAGCTGGGTGACGGCAAACCAATGCGATATTCATTGAGTAAAACTTTGATAATAAGTCTTTTAACAAAGTCACCTTAAACTCTTCGTCACTTAATATGACTACTTCGAAAATGTTGTTTAATGCCATAGTTCTATTGTATTTATGTGTAAAATTAAAAAAAACATCCATTCCTTTCCTTGTGGAAAGGAAAAAAGGTGATGTTTGTCTGGTTTTCGCGCAGCAATCCGCGCAACCAAACATATAAATAGCAAAAAGCGGATGAAAAATTACAAAAAGCAGTTTTTACAACAAAATCGACAATAATTGATGACAAAAGTCCATTTTTGTCCCAATACTGACAGAAAACCGTGTTGTATGTGCAATTTCTTTGTCATCGAATTTGTTTTCTGCATAATCTAATGATAATGTTTACGGAGAAACATCTCTACTTCATATAGGGTATCACGCAATATGTTTATTTGCTTTACGGAATAGGAAGGCAACGAACGATCAGGCGCCAACCAGATAGGACATTGTTCGGGGGTCCACTCCCACAAGTTTTCGTAAAGTGCAACTTCTTCATTAATAGGTTTTTGTCTGTTCACAGTACGGACATATTGTAAAATCCTTAACCCATCTGCTTTTTGATGGAACGCTTTCACAAAATGGTCATAATCGGATACATTTTGGCGAATATCTGTCCAAATATCCTTTTTTTTCTCGTCTTTCTGAAGAAAGCGCAGAAAAGCGTTCTCTTCCGAAATAACATTGTTCCGGTAAAGGGCTGGCAAGTTACGATACGCCTCCGAAATCTGGGAAAAGCAGGAGTGATGATATATCGGATAGCTATCCCAAACTCCCTTGGCTCCCATTGCCATCGCAGGACCCGTTCCAAAAGGCACACGGTCGGAATAGCGTCCCGCCGGATAGACACATTCCGTGTTAAAAATCCCTAAACCGCCCATCTTGCAGAATTTCTGGACAAGATAGAAATCCTCTCCACTCTGCAATGGGGTGATGTTCCCGATTTTGCGTAATGCGCTCGCCCGCATCGCGATAGCGGAACCCAAGGCGGTAAAACCGTATGGACTATTGATTTTCAATAAGTTAATGGCATAATTGCGCATATAAAGCTCATACCGCAGCATCGCACGATTCCGTACTTCATCCTCGCCCAACGCATGGTAATAAGGTACCGCCACCGCATTCAAACGATCATCCGAGGCAAAACGATCCGCTATTGACTGCAAATACGAAGGCTTTACATACGTGTCAGCATCCATACTGACTACTATATCCTCGGGTTGAGAATCTGACAAAATCCTGTCAAACAATATTTTACGGGCAAATCCAACACCTTTTTTCTTTCCAATCCAGCCTTTGCCAGGAGAAGAGAAGTCCAAAATATGAAGTGTTAAAAAAGTATAATCATACAAGAACGCCAACGTCTGCTGATTATGCTCGCAAATAGATGATTTTACCGGATCATGCCAATAGTTATCCGGCTGATTTACACAAACATAAACCTCAAAAGGGAAGGTGGTCAACTGACGGGCAAGCGCATCCAACGTGGCGGGCAGGTATTCCGGCTCGTCCATCGCAGGAATGGCAACCCTGAGGGTAAACATCTACTTGACGGTAATCGTAACATCCCGAGTACGCACCGCCTCATCCACATTCCCACGGGCATACACGAAATGCAAGGTTTGCGTGCCTTTCTGCTCAGCCTCAAACTTCCAAAAACGGTGACTGGAAGCCCCCACCATGCCTTTTGGAGCATCACTGGTATAACGGTCGCCGACACTTTTCACGACATTGATCTCGTTCTCGTTGATCAACTGCCACCAAAAACCCGTGGAGGCATTCGTGATGAACTCAATCTCGCAGGACTGCCCTTTCTTGAGTTCCACTTCGTTGGTTTCCCTATCCACGGAGACAAGCTTCTTCTGCGCCTGGCAACCGACAAACAAACAAATGATCATGCTGAAATAGATGAGTTTTTTCATTTCTTTATTATTAAAATGCGAAAATACAATTTTTATGCATAGACTCTTGGAGTTCATGAAAAATTAACCAAAAAATGCTGAGACAATTATTTCCGCACAAAAGTACGATAAATCTTCAACCGCTTGAAAATTAAACATATATGGAATAAATGGATAATCAGGTAAAACTATACGTTTCCTCTTGTTGAAAAAATTACACTAAAACCGAAAACCATACGTTTATAATTGCTATTTTTGCAAAAAAAAAGAAACGATATGAAATCCCGAGTCATTGAAGTGCTCAACTCCATTTACGATCCGGAAATTCCTGTAAATATTTGGGAATTAGGATTTATCTACAAAATGGAAGTGAATGATAACAACGACGTGTATATTCTGATGACTTTGACCGCACCAAATTGTCCTGTGGCAGAAAGTCTGCCCATGGAAGTGCAGACCCGCGTGCAGATGATTCCGGGCGTGAACAAAGTGGTGGTGGATGTCACGTTTGACCCGCCCTGGACCATGGACCGCATGACCGAGGCCGCCAAAATGGAACTCGGTCTGCTGTAATTTCCGAATATTTTCATAAACCCAAATAACAATCGAATGGAAAAACAAGACAAGTACAACGCTTTCAGTCTGTTACAGTTTATGTGGAAGTGGCGGAAGTGGCTGCTCCTAATTTGCGGTGCCACCATTTTAGTGTCAGCGGTGTGTTCTTTCCTAATACGCCCACGCTACAAATCCACAGCCCTGATATACGCCCCGCGCACAAACTCCGTCTCCAAAATTCTCTTGAACGAGCAAAACTACAACGAACGCCTGGAAATCAAGGCGTTAGCCACGGTAGACGAAACCGAACAGATGTTGCCTTTCCTAAACTCCATAGCCATTAAGGATTCGCTGATTGAAAAGTACCATTTGGCGGACTATTATGACATAGACATAAACAATAAAGGTGGTAAGACCAAACTTTACAAGAGTATAACTAACAATATGACCGTCAAGCGCACGGAATACGGGGCCATTTCTGTGACCGTCAGCGACTGGGACCCGCAACGCGCCCACGACATGACCCTTGATGTGGTGCGCTGGTTGGACACCATCAAAAACCACGTTGAGCACGAACGCGCCTTGGCCGCCTATACCATTCTGAAACAGCAACTTGACTCCATCGAAAAAGAGGTCGCCGCCACTAACGACTCTATCCGGGAAATCATGAGCCATGGCGTTTTCGATGTGAAAGAACAGAGTGAGCGCCTCACGCAACAATACGCCATTGCCGTGGCACAAGGCAATACGGCAGCCATGCAACGTATTCAAAAAGAGCAAGATACACTTGCCAAATACGGCGGCAAACTGACGGAATACATCGACATGGAATACAACTTCAGCAAATACCACGCCCTGTGCAAACAGAAAATGCTGGATGCCAAAATGGACATGACCACCATCATGCCCGTGAAATTCGTCATCGACAATCCGACCGTTGCCGATAAAAAATACTACCCCAAAAAGTCACTCATTATCGTAATTTCCACTTTATGCGCTTTCATCCTTACGATGATGGTGCTGCTAATGATTGAAAAACTTGAAAACCAGTCTGTTAGAAAAGATTCAGCAACTGAAGAGCACAATCAGTAAGCGGCAAGCCGCCTTCTTTCTGATTGCAATGGCACTTGTGCTGGCCAATGGTTACTCTATAGTCAGAGAATCTCCTGTGATTCAATTGATTACGATAGCCATGGTAGGCTTGTACATTGTCTTTTTCCATGCCGACTGGGCCATGTACCTCATCGCGTTAAGCACCCCCTTCTCGGTTATTCTCAACGTCAAAGATGTCCAGTTGGGTTTGTCCCTGCCCTCCGAAGCGTTGATGATTATGGTCACCCTGATCTTTTTCGCCCGCATTCTCTACGACCTCCGCATTGACCGCACCTTTCTGAAAAGCCCCATCTCCATCGCCATTTTGATCTACCTCGGTTGGATGCTCCTCACCTGCCTTACCAGCGAGCGTCCTGTCGTTTCGCTCAAATTTTTCGCGTCCAAATTGTGGTTTATCACCTCCTGCTACTGGTTTTTTATGCAAATGGTGAACGATGACCTCAAAAACGCCGTCCGCTACTTCAATTGCTATGCGATTGGGCTGGCCATCATCGTGTGCATCACCACTTACAAACATGCCATCAGCGGCTTCGACGAGCACTACGCCCATTGGGTGATGACTCCTTTTTACAACGACCACACCGCTTACGGTGCCGCATTGGCCTTCATGCTACCTCTCTCCGTCGGCTTCTTCTTCCTTCCGGATAACAATCTGAAAAACAGAATTTTCTATCTTTTGATATCCTTAATCCTGGCCACAGGGTTATACTTGTCGTACAGCCGCGCCGCCTGGATCAGCCTTATGATGTCCATTGGAGTGTTGGTGATTCTTAAACTCCGGATCAAACTCTCATGGTTGGTGAGCGGAGGACTGATCGTCGGAGCCTTGCTCTTTTTCTATGCCGACGACATTCTTTACAAGATGAGCCGCAACAGCCAGGATTCGTCCGGCAATTTCGTGGAGCACATTCAATCCATGTCGAACATCAGCACCGACGCTTCCAATACGGAGCGCATCAACCGTTGGGTCGCGGCCTTCGGCATGATTCAGGAACGACCAGTATTCGGCTGGGGGCCAGGAACTTACCAATTCGAATACGCGCCCTTCCAGCACGGCTACTACCGCACCGTCATTTCCACCGACTTCGGTGACGGCGGTAATGCCCATAGCGAATACATCGGACCCTGCGCCGAAACCGGAATTCCAGGTGCCATTACCGTATTTGTACTCGTGTTCATGTTTCTGTACTGCGGCATCAAAACGTACATTTACAGCGATGATAAGACCTTGAGAATCTTATCGTTATGTATGACCTTGGCGTTAGTTTCCTACTATACGCACGGGGTTTTCAACAACTTTTTGGACACCGACAAGCTTTCCGTCCTCGTTTGGGCAGCCATGGCGGTAATCAGCGTATGCGACGTTAAACGCAAACTCGTTTCATAATCCCCTGTTCCCTATTGCCTATTGCCTGTTGCCTATATTCGCTTCGTCATAGCAATGGCGGCAAAGAGGTTCGTAAGCATCTTTCTCCCCGAGAAGCACTTGCTGTTCATTGGCAACTATACGATAGGAAAAGTGCGCGAGATCACCGCAACGGGTGCAGATGGCATGCTGCTTGCTGACATATTCCGCCACTGCCATCAGCTTGGGCATCGGTCCGAAAGGAATACCCTTGTAGTCCATATCCAACCCGCTGACAATCACACGAATGCCCGCATTGGCTAACTGGTTGCACACGTCCACAATGCCTTCGTCAAAAAACTGCACCTCGTCAATGGCCACCACTTGCACCTCGCCCATGTTCACATACAGGAGGATTTCGGAGGAGGAATTGACCGGCGTGGAAACGCGTGAATTCTCGTTGTGTGACACCACATCCACTTCGTCATAGCGCGTATCGACAGCAGGTTTGAACAATTCTATTTTTTGGTTGGCGAATTCGGCACGACGGATGCGACGAAGCAACTCCTCCGTCTTGCCGGAAAACATGGATCCGCAAATCACCTCAATCCATCCTTTTTTATGATTTCTGCTTGCCTTATTTTCTAAAAACATCGTTTCCCAATATGTATAAATTTCGTATTTTTGCCTGCTTTTTTGAAGTGCAAAAGTATAATAAAAACCATTAACCTGATATAGAAAATTCAAAAAAATGAACGACACCTATCAAAAAATGTCGGAAATGTTGGATAATTGGCTGTCCGACAATCCCAAAGAAACCAAAATGGCGTTGATTGAGAAGGAAATTCTGTTGGAGAAAGTGCGGAAACTGTACGTGCAGATTTCGACAATGGAGACGGAAGAATATGCCGCACCCCAACCCGAAATCACCCCTCAACCCGCCCCTGAAAGCAAGAAACAATTCACTCCCGCCAAAACCCTTGAGGAAGATGTAGATCTCTTCTTCGACACCGAGCATGAAAGCTATAAGACGGTGGAAGAGGATCTTAAGAATATCGCGGAGGAAATCAGCGAGGCACAGGAACAGCCTGAAGAACCTAAGCCCGCTCCGGAAACAAAGCCCGCTCCGGAGCCCGACATTTTCGATCAAATCGAGGTAAAGGAAAAGCCTGTCGAAACAGAGCCTGCTCCCCTGTCAGACAATGCAGAGGAACTTTTCATCGAACCCGATTTTGAGATTACGGCGCAACCGGAAACACCCGTTATTGAAGAGAAAGCACCCGTGGTGGTGGAAGAGCCTAAAAAAGAGGAAATAGTGGGGAATGCGACGATGGAGGAGCCGCATGACGAGGATGATATCCTGCAGTTTATCCCACCAAAGTCAGCACCGGCCAAGAAGGAAGTCTCCTCTCCTACCCCGGTTTCCGTCCCGCAACCGGCCAAGATGGAAAAGCCGCAACCCAAGAAGGAACAGCCGGCTCCGCAACACGAAACCAAGCAACCGGAACCTGCAAAAGAGCCCTTGCTCCAAAAGCCCCCGCAACGCTCCCTCAACGACCTTTTCAACGAGCGTCGCGAGGATCACTCCATCAGCAGCCAGTATCAGCACGCCAAAGTCGGTGACCTGACCAAGGCCATCTCCATCAACGACAAGTTTATCTATATCAAAGAGTTATTCCACAATCGCGGCGAAGACTTCAGTGCTTCCATCCGTCTGTTGAACGAATGTAAGAATATGGAGGAAGCCTTCGACTGTTTGGAGCAGCTGAAGCAAAAGTTCTTCTGGGATTCCAAATCGGATGCCTACCTTTCGTTCTGCGATTTGCTGAGACGGAAATATTCCTAAAATCAGGATAATAAAAAACCCTGCCGATTCGCAGGGTTTTTTGTTTGTGATTTGCCGGAAAATTATCCCAGCATGGCGGTGTAAGCGGCAGCATCCATCAGCTCGGCCACTTGAGCGGGATCCGTCATTTTGATCTTGACGATCCAGCCTTCTCCGTAAGGATCGCTGTTCACGAGCGCGGGTTCGCCTTCGAGGGCCTCGTTGAACTCCACAACCTCACCACCGACGGGCAGCAACAGGTCAGCAACGGTTTTAACGGCCTCGATAGAACCGAAAACCTCGTCTTTGTCGAGCGTCTCGCCCACAGAGGGGATGTCGAGGAAAACGATGTCGCCCAATTCGTTGGCGGCGTGAGCGGTAATGCCCACCAATGCAAATTCACCATCCACTTTTAACCATTCGTGGTCCTGGGAATACTTCAAATTTTCAGGAATATTCATACTCTTAAGTTTATAAATGAAACATTAAACGGTCATAATTTCTTTTTCCTTGGCCTCCATGATCTTATCGACTTTGCTGATGGCTTCGTCGGTGGCTTTTTGGATGTCGCCTTCGAGTTTCTTCACGGCATCTTCCTCCACGCCATCGTCTTTCAGCTTCTTGGCATCGTCGTTGGCGGTGCGGCGGATATTGCGGATAGCCACTTTCGTCTGTTCCGCATCCTGTTTAGCCTTCTTCACCAGCTCTTTACGACGCTCTTCGGTCGGGGCGGGCACCACTAAGCGGATGAATTCTCCGTTGTTTTGCGGGGTCACGCCGATGTTGGCGGCCAGAATCGCCTTCTCAATCACGGGCAACATGTTGCGTTCCCAAGGTTGAATCACAATCTGGTGGGCATCAGGGGTGTTCACGTTCGCCACCTGGTCGATGGGCGTGGGGTTGCCGTAATAATCCACCTTGATGCCGTCCAGCATTTGCGGGGATGCTTTGCCGGCACGGACCTTTTGGAGTTCCTTTTCAAAATGCGCCACAGTGGCGTTCATGCTATCTTTCGCTTGTTTCAAGCAGGTTTGTGTATCCATAATTTTGATGTTATTAATCGATATAATTCGGGTTTCTATGTTCGGGTTCCTCTTCGGGCATCTCTTCAGCATTTTCTTCCGTTTCGGACGTTTCCAGCTGACTCATCTCCGCCTTGAGGTTCTCTATTTCCTGGAGTTGCTTTAGACGCATTCTCTTCAAAGAAGTTAATTCCTTTTCCTTGTAAGATTTCGTCCATTTGTAAACCATCAAATAGTGCAACGTGATGACCAAAAACCAGACAATCAAGACAAAGAGAATGGCCATCAAAAAGGTCTTGTCCTCACTGCCTTTGAATAGAAAATACCATACCACCCAAAAGAAAGCATTGAGCAGGATGAAAATGGCGACATGCTTCTTGAAAGCAGTTCTCCGTCCGGCCATTTTTTCCAGTTTAGCCTCTTCTTCGGGAGTTATTTCGGGAATATTCGGGTTATTATCAGCCATTCTATCAATAAATTAGGGTTCCGATAGGGTCGCCGTAAAGCACCTTGAGCAGATTGCCCTTGGTATTGGCGTCATACACGTAAATGGGCATCTTGTTGTCCTGGCAGAGCGCGAAGGCCGTCATGTCCATGATCCTGAGGTTCTTCTGGTAGGCCTCGGCGAGGGTCAACTGGGTGAATTTCACCGCATTGGGGTCTTTTTCGGGATCGGCGGTATAGACGCCATCGACACGGGTGCCCTTGATGAGCAGGTCGGCCTTGATCTCGAGCGCACGGAGGGCCGCACCCGTGTCCGTAGTGAAGAACGGGTTTCCGGTACCGCCGGCGAGGAAAGTGACATAGCCCTCTTCCAGCGACTCGATGGCCTTGCGCCAGGAGGTCTTCTCGCAGACGCCCTCGATGTTGACGGCGGAGAGCACGCGGGCCTTCACGCCCATCTCTTCGAGCACGCCCTGCACCGCCAAGGCGTTGATGACGGTGGCGAGCATGCCCATCTGGTCGCCCTGCCGACGTTCGAAGCCGGCCGATGCGCCCTGCACGCCACGGAAGATGTTGCCGCCGCCGATGACCACCGCCACCTGCACGCCGGCATCCACCGCCGTCTTAATCTCGTTCGCGTAATGCATTATGTGATCGTAACTTACGCCGTAGCCATCGTCGCCCGTCAGCGACTCGCCACTCAGTTTCAACAATATGCGACTGTACCTCATATTCTAAAAAATCAGGTCGCAAAGATACATTTTTTTCGGTTATTCGGTTAATCGGTTATTCGGTTTTAGGTTAGAGGGCAATATGTTTGTATTTTTTACGTTGTATGTTTCCGTTAACAAAATAATTTGAACCTATGAAACTTATTAACAACATCTTATCCTTGTTTTATCCGCGATTGTGCGCGGCATGCGGCGATGCGCTGCAACAAAACGAGCAGTGCATCTGCTTGAATTGTATGCTGCATTTACCTGAAACACAATTCCATAAGGAACATTTCAACCCCTTGCGGAGAGTCTTCGACGGGCGCGTGCCGGTGGAGGAGGTCACCGCGCTAATGAGCTACAAGAAAGCCAACCGCACGCAGAAAATCCTCCACAACTTGAAATACAAAGGACAGAAAGAGATCGGGTCGGTTTTGGGTGAATACTTTGGCGGACAACTGATTACGGAGGAGCGATACCGAAGCATCCAGCACATACTGCCCATTCCACTTCACCCGAAAAAACAACGAAAGCGCGGCTACAACCAGAGCGAGTGGATTGCGATGGGACTTTCCAAGGGCATGGGAATTCCCTATCTCACGGACGTGCTGGTCCGTTCGCAATTCACAGAGACACAGACCCGGAAAAACCGATTCGCGCGATGGCAGAACGTGAAGGAGGTTTTCGAAGTACAACATCCTGAAAAGGTGGCACATACGCACGTGCTCGTCTGCGACGACGTGCTCACTACCGGCGCCACCACGGAGGCTGCCATCCGCAAACTTTTGGAGGTGGACGGGGTCAAGGTCAGCGTGGCCACTTTGGCGGCCACAACCCTGTAGAGACGCAAAATTTTGCGTCTCTACGCCCCCCCCCCTAACCTATTAACCTTCTAACCTATTAACCTTCTAACCTATTAACCTTCTAACCTATTAACCTTCTAACCCCAAAAAATTGTACTTTTGCCGTATGAAAAAGAAACTGACATTAACCATCATTATCTGCGCAATCGTTTGCATGTCAACCTCTTGCGCCAGAAAGATCAACGGTGCCACGCCGCACCGCCGCGACCGCAACTGCGGCTGCGAGAACCTCACGCCCACCCGACCCGCGTGCGAAGATTTAGCGACATGGCAAGATGGCGAGTAGCCTGCTCTGGCGAGGCTGGGATTCCGTCGCCGACGACAGGAGGCAACAAACAGCCTTCTCTGGCGAGTCCGAGATTCCGTCGGCGACGGAATGGAGTAGATAATAAAGATAACAATTGATATGAAGATGAAAAAAATAATTATGGTATTGATGGCCGCCATGTTGTTGGCGGCGTGTGGGAATCGGCATGTGTCTGTGCGGATTTCCGGCGATGTCAAAGACGGTGGCAGTCAAATGGTTCGGTTGGCGCTGATTACGGCGGAGGGAATGGAAATGCTGGACTCCGTAACTATGAAAAACGGGCATTTTGATTTCAAGGTTTCCTCTGAAAATGAGCTGGTTAAGAAACGTGAGAATGCCCCGATGATGTTCCAGCTGTTCCTTTCCGAAAGCAACAGCCTCGCCACGATGGCCAAAAAAGGCGAAAAACTGAAAATCACCGCCGATGCGAAAGATTTGACCAAGACTTACCGCATCTCCGGCGGCGAAGAGGCCGTGCTGATGCAGCAGTTAGACAGCGCATTGACCGTTTTTGTCACCGAAGCCAACAAACTGTATGAGGTCTATCAGAAGAATTTGGAAAACGACTCGGCGCGGGGGGAGGTTGAGACGAAATACATGAACCTTCTGTTCCAGCACCGTGATTATTTGGAGAAATTTATCGCCGGCCACCCGAACAACATGGCCTCGTATATTGCTTTCTTTCAGAGTTATAACCGCCGGAATTTCTTCGACATCTATCAAGATTTGGACGTGCTGAAAAAAATCAACGCCAATATGTCTAAAGTCTATCCGGAAAGCGAATATGTGAAAACGATGATGCACATTGTGGAGATGGTGGAAAATCGGCAATCCGATGAACAATCCATGCCAAAATAATTGTATTTTTGCGCCACATTTTTGGAAAAATATAACGATGGAGAAAATCATCATTTTAGACTTCGGTTCCCAGTACACGCAGCTGATTGCGCGTCGAATCCGTGAGCTGAACACCTATTGCGAAATCCTGCCTTACAACAAATTCCCGTTCGGAGAACCCGACATCAAGGGCGTCATCCTTTCGGGAAGTCCGTTCTCAGTGAACGATGCCAACGCCTTCAAGCCCGACTTGTCGGAAATCAGAGGGCACTATCCGCTGCTCGGCATCTGCTACGGTGCGCAGTACTTGGCGCAGGTCGGCGGCGGTGTCGTGGGTGCAAGCTCCACCCGCGAGTACGGTCGCGCACACCTCGCCTTCGTGGAAGCGGACGACGTGTTGCTGAAGGGCGTGCCGCAAGAGAGCCAGGTGTGGATGTCGCACGGCGATACTATTCTGCAACTTCCTGACAACTACCATATTATCGCCAGCAGCAAGGAGGTGAAGGTGGCGGCTTACCACATTCTGGAAGAACCCACCTGGGCGGTGCAGTTCCACCCTGAAGTCTATCACTCCACCGACGGCACGACCATCCTGCGCAACTTCGTGCAGGCCATCTGCGGCTGCAAGCAGGACTGGACGCCCGAATCGTTCATCGAAAGCACTGTACGTGAACTGCGCGAGGAAATCGGCAGCGACAAGGTGGTGCTCGGTCTTTCCGGCGGTGTCGATTCCACCGTGGCGGGCGTGCTGCTCAACAAGGCCATCGGCAACCAGCTGACCTGCATCTTCGTCGATAACGGTCTGCTGCGCAAAGACGAGTTCTCGTCCGTGCTGGCGCAGTACAAAACCTTGGGACTCAACATCATCGGAGTAAACGCTTCCCAGCGTTTTTACGACGCTCTGCGCGGCGTGACCGATCCCGAAAAGAAACGCAAGATCATCGGCGCGGGCTTCATCGAAGTGTTCGAGGAAGAAGCACGTAAGTTGGATAATATCAAATGGTTAGCGCAAGGCACCATCTACCCCGACCGTATCGAATCACTCTCCATCACCGGCATGGTCATTAAATCGCACCACAACGTGGGCGGTCTGCCGGAGAAGATGAACATGAAGATCATCGAGCCGTTGAAGCTGCTGTTCAAGGACGAGGTTCGCCGCATCGGAACGGCCTTGGGCATTCCCGAACGGCTCATCAAGCGGCATCCGTTCCCGGGTCCGGGTCTGGGTGTGCGCATCTTAGGCGACATCACTCCCGAGAAGGTCCGCATCCTGCAAGAGGCCGATGCCATCTTTATCAACGGTTTGTGGGACAACGACTTGTACGACAAAGTCTGGCAGGCGGGCACCATCCTGCTACCCATCCAATCGGTGGGCGTGATGGGTGACGAGCGCACCTACGAAAACGCCGTGGCATTACGTGCCGTGCTCTCCACCGACGGCATGACCGCCGACTGGGCGCACCTGCCTTACGAGTTCCTCGCTAAAGTCTCCAACGACATCATCAACAAAGTCCGCGGCGTGAACCGCGTGGTGTATGATATTAGTTCGAAACCACCGGCAACGATTGAGTGGGAGTAACCACTGTATAGACGGTGTGCACACCGTCTATACAACCGCCATATTCACTAATAACCTTTAACGAGGCTACCGCCATGACCCCTTCGGAGCAATCCGTCGGGGTCTTTTTTTATGGACAAATTTTTTTGAAAAGCTAACCGAAAATATACAAAAATGTGAACTTTTGGTGAAAAAAATAAAGTTTTATCGTTGTGGCAATCAGCACAGCCACGCCGTCATAGCCTACCGTTCCGACCCGTCCATATTGGAGCCGTATCCTATAGACTCGACAGGGGTGGCGCAGTATGACGAGCGGTTAGACCTTGTCCTGCTCTATCCGAACCCCGCCGCCGACCGCATCACCATCGAAAGTCCTGAAGACTTGCCTATCAACGCAGTGGCCGTCACCAACCTCGCCGGTCAGTTGCTCTTTATCCAGCCTGTCGGCAATATCCGCACCGAGGTCAACGTCCGCACCCTCGCCCCCGGCACGTACATCGCGCAC
>Ga0265299_10001082_pt1 | contig 32675 bp, 29 predicted proteins | sample AusTroGonzalo_MG_4_FD_193485 | JGI IMG/M metagenome (GOLD analysis project Ga0265299, IMG submission 193485) | Bovine rumen microbial communities from tropical cattle in Woodstock, Queensland, Australia - Gonzalo_02 | ecosystem: Host-associated > Mammals > Digestive system > Stomach > Rumen ... | reverse complement strand
ATAAAAACTGGGCTGGGAAGGAACATATGCAATGCATCATATTCCTTCTCTATACCACATCTTCTGTGTTTAAAAATGCGGTTAGGATACCCTCATACAGACGCTATTTTAATCAGATCAATAACAGTACAAACATGGATTTCTATCACATTAACTCGGCGATTACGGGAGGATATAACATTCTTCAGGTGATGACCAAATATGTGCACAATGCATACGCGATCGACACGAGCTATCTTGAACCTTCCATGGCTCCACTCTTTCTCTCTAGAGAATATCCGGCAGATTTTAATCTTCTGGTATCTAGAGATGAATACGATTTCCAATATGTATGCTTCAATAACTGGGCAATTATTGTACCCAAGGGGGATATGAGTACTCTGATAACAAAAGGAAATCTATGGGATGCTATCAGAGAGAGTAATTCTATCATTGAACCCGTATATTTTCATCCAGAACTTTTTATCTGGGCAAAAACCATTCTTGGAGATAAATACAGATCCATTCCGAAACTTACCAGAACAGGATGGAAAACTGTAATCCGATATCTCCGGGAAGTATCCAGTCCAGATATGACAGAAGATATGTTGGATATTCAACTTCATCAGCTCACGAAATTCATTGAAACAAAGAAAATCACCGATACAAACTTCAACAACAACCTATATTGTACTTCTGTGAAAGATCAGGTAGATGCCATGTTAGATTCCGATAGAGCGATCATTACTCATCAGATTGTGGACATGGAAGATACCAGAGCACTCCAGGAAGTCAACCAGACCATCTTTAGGGAATTTCCAATTGAGCTTACTAAACTTCTCAGAGAAGCACCCGATATCCCAACAGGATATAGAACACATGACGACTACGCCTGGCGTAAGCTACTCGTAAATACCGCTAGAGCAGAACGTGAATCGGAAGAAAGGAAGGATCCAATAGCATGAATGCAAAGATTCCAACGACTGTCATATCCGGTTTTCCCTGTATAGGAAAAAGCACCTTTGCTCAACTATTCCCATTCATTTTTCGCGATCTCGAATCTTCCACCTACCACTGGATTAGCGTTATAGAAGCTGGATCTGGTAATGAGGGAAAGGAAAAGATTCCAAATCCAGAATGGCCGAATAACTACATCGATTCCATTAGAGCTCTTGAAAAGAGTGGCTTGTATCTCACGATCATGGTTTCTTCCCACGAGGATATCCGTAGAGCGATGCAAAAGGCTGGAATCCGCTATACAAACATCTTTCCCAGTGATACACCCGAGATGAAGAAACTCATTCTCGATAGGGCTAAAAAACGTGGAAGTCCTCCGGAATTTATCGACCTTTTGGAAAAGAACTTCTCCGACTATGTAAAATCCATGGCCGAGGACCCCGGAGCAACACGTAAGGTTGCTCTAGACCTATCGACGATCAACGAATGGGGGACCTGGTGTGCGTATGCTTGATCTTATTATAAGCATCAGTCTTTCCATCGCTGCGATTCTGTATATGATCGGTCTCCATAGGCTTTGCAAGGCCTATAAGGAGACAAAAAATGATCGTGAAAAAACCGATGAAGAGGAAAGGACGATAGACCAGACTCTTCAGGAATATGCGATCAATATGGATGACGAAAGCGATGACAGCCGCTATGAGGCAAATATCCTTAGACGGATAAACGATGCCCGAATCAATATCTATTACTCAAACTATACCTCTTCAAACGTCCTTGTGAAAGGCAGAAAGTTTGGAGAAAGATCCATTGAGATATCGTCCACCAAATCCATAATGGATGGTGTGGAAGAAAAATCTATCTCCGCATGGGAAGACACCGATAGCTATGGCATCCGCTATGCGATCAGAGTGGTTGTCAGAGGAATCAATTTTCTCATCTGGGGTGAAGATCGAGAAGATGCTCTTCTCAATCTCATTGCATTTGCTGCAGAGTTTGAAAATAGCTATACCTAATCAAAAAAATAGGATGGAAGAGAATGCTTCTCTTCCATCCTATTTTTTATCTATTCGGGTTTGAGGTACGGCTGGCCGCCTGTGAACCTGGAGTTCTCAGCCAACGAAGTTTGATATATTTTCGATCGTCCGGTCCAAGCATGAGTATTAGGACCGGTCTTCCATTGAGAGCTGGACCTAGGAATGTGTCCGATTTAAACATCGGTTCCGTATCATCCAGACTACAGGGTTTAAATACGCTAAACCCATTTCTGCTCTTAGAATTTTTAAGAGATTTCATGTATACATATCCTAGGGAATTGTACTGAAAATCTCTAAGAATATTCATGTCCATATGTTCGCAGTAGAAATATTTGAACGAGATGGACACTCTCGAATCAGGGGAATTTCCCTTATTAAACCCAAGATCGGATAGAGGCACGTTTGTGGGTACACAACCTGTATACTTTGCCCAGTAGATAACGTTTTCACCCGTTTCATCAACAAGAAAATCGTAGATGCTAGTGGCATAGTCGATCGAGTTGTATAGAAGATATTTTTTCTTCGGCGTAAAGATGTCTCGCATCACCTTATCTTGATAGTAGGTCCATGCGTAAAAGAGCTTATGGATTGAAAAATCTCTATCCTCTCTAAAAACGATATCTACGTTTCCACCTGTGGTAGATTCGATTCCGGATTGGGTATAGGGAATGGAATATTTTGTGTAGGGCTGAACCAGACTGTTATCTTTTAGGGTAAAGTCCGGCAGCTGTAGCGATTCAACCCTAGAGGTAAGATAGGGAATGAAGGTGTGAATCGGGAGAGTAAAACCGTTGAGTCTCGTTCCATCGGTACTTGCGGCATTACCGAGGCCAGATGCGGTTCCCGCTCCATAAGAAAGCGAAGACAGACTTCCTCCGATCGACCCGAAGTCTCCAGTTAAACTGGCAATGATCTCCGGATGCATTTCTGCAAGATAGATGAAATAGGGATCGGTATTTACTCGACTTTCCTTAGAAAGTTTCACCGCAGATCCCTCTGTTGCAGACTTATCTTCTATCAGATAGAGATCCGGCCTAAGAATGAACACATAGTGTCTACCAGACGGATTTTCCTGCTCGAGATCGACGGTGTAAAATCTGTCAAAGTTTACCCAGTGCGCTAGCTTTCTTGTTATTGGACTATCTGAAGCAATACCGTCGTTCATTGATTCTTTTGCAAATCGAGTATTCTTTCTCCATTCATCATACTTGCTCAGTTTTCCGGTTACGGGGTCCTTAATGTAGTTATCTCCATTATAGTTATCATCGCTCACGTAGGAATATCCAGGTAGAATACCCCATGCGGAAGATGCTCTAAAAGGTGCTTGTGCGGTAGTTCCACCGCGATAGTTGACTGCCATTCTATCACCAGCTTTCTGTTGGTTTAGAAAAAGATATGAACTTAGCGTTCTGTTGAATCGATTTTTATCGATATATTTTTTAGATGGTGTAGAATAGCAGAAATCTAGTTTGATCAGATTTGCAAGACCGTTGAAATCCTATAGAAAGGAGTAGGAGAACAATGGGCTTGTTTTCGAAGATATGGAATTTGCTCAAGACCGGTGTTTCGAAGTTGATCGGTCTCTTCAAGAATAAGAGCCCCGGCCAACTGATCGAAGATGCCTCTAAAGCCGCCGTTGGTGTGGCTACTGTGGTAGCCGTTGGCTATGCTACCGTGAATGTCGCTCGTTCGATTTTCATGCGTGGTAAAGGTCGTCGCAGTGAGAAGCGCCGTCCTCGTGCCGGTGTGGATTTCTTCCATGAGGATCGGGAAGCCGGAAGCATGGACGAGAAGATCGAAAATGCGAAGAGCCGCTATCGTCGCTACGATGGTCTGACCCAGGAAGATCTTGATCTCCTGGAAGAGGTCTCTAAGACCCGGAATCAGATATTCCGTCTGATGAATCCTGCCGAGCAGATGAATCTGCTTCGCATCGAAGGGTTCAATTTCGATGAGTTCCGTGAGCATATGGAAAGACAGAGGGACCGGCGTAAGATCCGGAAATCAAAAAGAAGAGTGGGGGAGGCTTCTCCCGAGGAACAGTCTTTTAGGGAGCCCGTCGATTACGGTTGGTTCAACTGGCTGATGCGTCCTCTGGATGACTTCCTCTGCTGGCTCAAGGATGACCCGACCCCGAAGAAATGCCCCCAGATCCATGTCGTTGATCGCGAGATCATTCCCAATATCAGTGTAAATTCTCCCGAAGAAGCGGTTGCCAGCATCAGGTCCCTCGGTCCCTATTTGGACAGTCTGAATCCGAATGCAGGTGACTATTCCTTTGCCAGTATGGCAGATGCGAAAGAAATTGCCATCTGTGCTGATGAGATCTTCCGGCATAAGAACCTTAAAAGCTATCGTAAGGCGGTGAGGACCAGAATGCTCCAGGATAGCAACGGTCTCTCTTCTCAGATCTTTGACCTCATGGAAGATGATTTGAAGAGCGATAAAAAGAAGAAAAAGCATCGTTATGATGATGACGATGACGATCGGGATTCTGCCTATTTCAAGAAAAAGGATAAGAAGCATGAGGAAAAGGCCCGTAGTAGTGAGGCTGACGATGAGGCCAGTCGGATCTATAACCATTTTCTCAAAGCTGCTATGGCTGGAAACGAATCCACCAAGTCCTATCGTCTGGATCATCTCTTCGACTGAACAGTGTGAATATGGAGGGTACCTGATGGTACCCTCCATACATTTTTAATTTTTTAAATAGGAGTATGATCTATGGAGAACTTTTTCAGATTTAATAGGCCCCTAATTGAAGGTGTGGTCGTCGACCATCCAAACAGATTTATTATGAATGTAAGGATTGGTAAGGAAACCTTCATGTGTCACTCTCCAACAACCGGGAAGATCGGATCCATAAAAATGGATGGAAGACCCGTCTTGTTATCTGAATCACTAAACCCAAATAGAAAGACCCGATATACGGTAGAAGCCTTTTCATACAACCGGCCAGAAGATCCAAAAAAAGTGTGGATAGGTATCAATCAGGGAGCGTCCAATCGGTATGTTGGATACTTTATATTGAAAGGCGCTATGCCAGATATGATCTCCTTTCCAGAGAATCTTCAGTCAGAGAAGACCATTGGTCATTCAAGACTGGATTTTGTCTCCGATAATGTCTATCTGGAGATTAAGACTCCAATACGAATCATAGAAAAGAAAATTCCAGAATACATCGAGATTCTCCCAAAATCATCTGCCTATGGTGGTGATCGTTTGGTTAAACATACCACCGAACTTGCCAACTATGCCGAACTGATGAAAATGCGTGCAATCATGCTCACATGTTTCCAATATCGAAGAGATCCAGATAGTCCATATCACTACGATGGAGGAGCTGAGGATCTCGTTGAATATAAGGATGTGAATCCGATTGTAACCGCTTTTGAACATGCCGAATCGGCGGGAGTTGAAAGCTGGTTTGTCGAGATGTCGATCCATCCGGAAGGAGTAGCCCTTGAGAAGTACGGGCGTATAGAATCAAAAGTTTAGTGGTATATTATTAAAATGAAGATACTAGATGGAGTTTAGTCCAGTTTGTACCATGTAGCCATACCTAGAGGCTAGCCACAATACCAGTGGCAGTAGAATTGGGTCTAAATGTAAATCTCCTGAATGCAACATTCCTGAAGACTAGGCGAATCCAGTCGAAGTCCATGGAATGACATTTGAAAGGTGAAACGTTGAAGATGTAAAACTCATGAGACAGTCCATACCTAAACAGGCTTTGATCCAGGACAGCTTGCAGCGGCTCAACAAACCCGTTGCAATAGGAACATCCTGTGGCCAACTCCTGTGAATCCCTGGTGTGGCTTCATCTGAGCAATGCATCTTCAACGTTCACTTTTCATCTTTCGATGTTATAGAATTATTTCTTTTTTAAAAAAGATCGTCTATATCAAACGGTTCTCCATTGGGATTATTAAATGGATCTTCAAGGGGCTCATTCGAATCGAATACCGCTCGATTAAACTGACTCCAGGCCGATTGATCTATCGGAGCTTGAGTTTCCGGGAGGAGATCTTCGTCATCCATAAAATGTTCATCCATCATTGGAGAGTCTGTGTGAAATCTGGATCGATAGCGATCCACATCACGATAGAACTTTTCAGCATCCTTAACAGGATCTTTCTGGTTCATTGCAGCTCGAATAAATTCTTGCATGTTTTCCGGTAGAGAAGGAAGCAGCTCGGCAAGCTGTTTCATCTGAGCTTCTTCCGTTGGACGTCCATCTTCTCCAATGGATTCGTCATCATATGGATCAAACGCACCTCTACGAATACCGTATTGCTCAAGTTTTTCGTATGGAGCTTGTGTGTAGACAAACATGCCAATCAGATAGGACATGATGTTGTCATCATGGGAGCCATCTCCAGCTTCAACCCTCCCATTGGGTTTGCGGATTAGGCCGCAGATATCTTCAACCAGATATTTTGATAGAAGAATATCTTTACGTTCCTCCATGATATTTTCGAGGATTGCATAGTATTGATTACGGTTTGATCCGGTCCATAGACCAAAGGCTCTTCGCTGCATTGCCTCAACCTTAAGTCTACCATATGGGTCGGTCTTTTCAATCACCTGCTTATCAAGTTTACCATCGTCATAGTATACCTGTTCCCTATAGCGAGTTTCCAGGAAGCAGTTTATAATTTCACGACCCTTATTTGATTCGGGTATGATCAGAGACCGTGGGCAATATTCGTCAAGGAACTTGCAAAGCAGACGACAGAAGTCTGGCTGACTGATATACGGAGATTTGAATTCGGCCGCTATCGTTTGGGTTGATGGATTGATCAGTGTCATTGCGTTATTATCTTGAGCCAAACCTTCTGAAGGGTCAATGGCCATGATATAAACCTTGTTCACTTTAAGTTTCTCATATATGAGAATAGGACATAGATTTTTACTATAGTCCACCTGTGCAATTGGTTCTTTCACATGATTCATCAGATAGATGAGATCATTTCGTTTAAATGGTGAGTTACTAGAGCCGTGAATTCTCTTTAGCTCAATCTCACGCATAATAACCTCGGTGTTGAAGCTAACAAGACCACACTGCTCTTCATACCAGGACATTGGAAGCTTTAACTGTTTCCAACCAAATTCTACAAACACTACTCTATTGTACGAAGGACCAGTGACAATCTTTTTTAGTTCTTTTATATCCGTATCTAGCATATGGTCATCCCATTTGAGCATATGTGATACGTAGTTTGAAGCGCTTTTTCCATGCGGAGAATCGAGATCACCTGGTGTGCTACTGTAGATTCTTCCATAGAGACTGTTATTTGCAGCCGCATTTCTAGCTGCTGTGGAGTAGGCGAACGATGCTGCATTGATAATTTCTGTCTGATAGGGAATAAAGTCGAATTCGTCATAGTATTGTAAACAGGCGGTTGCACCACGACCAAGACGCATTGCAGAGTCCTTTGATGTTGCCTTTCCCATCGTCATGATGATGTTCCCATTCACAGGATTTCGAATCGATTTCGTATTATCTATTCCCTTATCAAACTTACCAGAATCGTTTATCACATAGCGCATCTGCATCCATGGAGGAAACATGTCCCTCTGGCATTTCAATCGATACAGGTTGATATTCGCCTGATCCTGATCTTTGTTGAAAAAGAGAGCTGTGGAGGACATGTTTGCGAAATGATAGGCATAGTTAAACTTAGCAATGCAGTCTTGAGTCTTTCCCTGCTGACGGGGCTTAGATGAATAGTGATCTATTCCATTTAGAAATAGATACCAGCATGCCACATTGCACCTGTCTATCTTATAGGAAACTCCACCACCGGGTTCAATTGGAAGACCATCCACGGGTATTCGTAAAACTTCCCGTAGCCAATACCACGGATTGATCATGCATTCGATGATGATTCTCACCTGCATGTCTTTAGGAAGAACGGGGGAATATGGATCTACACCAATTAAACCTGTATCAAAAATTCTAAGGAAGAACTTATTATTTTTTACACCAAGTTTATAGAGATCCTGGTATAGATCCAGAAAAGATTTATTTTTGGTACGCCAATCGTAGTGCTTCTTCTTGGATACCTTTGCAACGTAATTGCCTGCTTCTTTAGCAAACTTTGCAAACATATCTTCATCTTCTTTAGATACCGTACTGGAATCGGTTTGCATCTGGGTTTCAGAAAAGGATTCGTCATTATATACGGTAGTTTCCTGATACTCGGGATTTAGTATTGTAGACATCCAAAAAAATCCTCCTTTCGATAGGATTTAAAATTACGTCTATTGTCAAAATGTTTAGAATTAAATTCATAGAACCCCATAAAATAAGGGTTTGAGGACACTATAAAACAAATAAAACGCTACGTAGCGCCATTCTATGAGGCGTACTACGTAGCGTTTTAAAATATCGATTTTTAGAGTCCTCTCATGAGAGATTCAAGCACTCCGAGGTCTTCGTCAAGAGCGTCATCTGTAATTGCCTGAAGATCTTCATCATCCTCTTCAACGTCAGCGGCTTCATTGTCATCGTTCTCATCATCAAGGATAGCCTTGATATCCGCGTCACTTAGTTCCTCGTCGATGGTAGCTTCAATCGCATCGAGCAGATCATCGTCGGGAGCATCGAAATATTCAGATAGAGACTCGGCAGCCGGAATCTTTAGCTCCTCTGCGAGACCATCTAAAAGAGAAAAATTGCTGGGCATTTGTCAATTCTCCTTTCAATTGGACTGACTTTTCAGATTGGTATTATAGAATCTGTTTTTACCCGTTTAAATCCCATATCTCAATGATGTATTGTCATATTGAAAGGAGTGAGAAGAGTGTCAAAGAAAAAGAAATATCAGCTCGAACCTTGTAAGACCTGCGGTAGCCCTGCTGAAGAGAAGATTATCAACACACCTTTCTCCCATGGATGGGTTGGTTGTAAGAGTTGTAAAAACATTATTTACTGGCAGGGAAAGGGTCATATGTCTGTTGTGGACCAGTGGAACGAGAAACAGAAGGCCATCTGATGGCAGAGGGAAAAGGACAGGATCATCACGATCCTGTCCTTTTCCAGTGAAGAAAAATCCCATTCCGAAGAGGCCAACCCCGGAACTTGAGAAATGGAGGTCAGAGCTAGAAGACACCCGCATATCCTCCGGCTCTATCCTATTGTTTTTTACACTTCAATCTCATCTTCAGATACGAAATAATCCTTATATTTCGTACCGAGGATATAGATGATCATTGGAAGAAAATAGAACGTACGCTCATCCTTATCTAGACTATCTATGATCAGAGTTCGGTCATAGCGCATGGAAATGTTATGCAGGTAGTTAAAGATGATCAGCTCAAAATACTCATCCGTATCAAGCTTTTTACAGAGTATGGCTTGTAGAAATTCATGACTGAAATATTCCAGGCCATCGGACAGATCCCATGTCGGAGTACACTTCGGAAGAGGATTCATGTCATACCACACTTCACCGGATCCATTTGTATTTTTAGGAACCGTGCAGCATAGACACTTCGAAGAACCGGAATCTCCACCATTAATTGGTTTTTTATAGCAATAGAGATTAACCGACTCTCCAAAATAGTGCATGATGTTATAGATGCTTGATTGCATGGTGATTACCTTTGTCACCAGATAACAATAGCTTCTCAGAAACTCTATATTTTTTGTAAGCACCGCATGGTATAGTGTGAAATCAAACTGGAAGTTGAAATCATCTGGAATCACATCTGCCGGAGTTAGTACGAGAGCTCTTTCACTATTCTCCTCATAGTAGATATTGGAGAGGTTGATGAAATTTTCAAGATATGCATCATATCTCCATATCGGTCGAGCGGTTTCAGAATAGCGGCCGGTCTGGAAAGTGAAACTATTGAGGTCTCTGATGTAGAACGCATTGGTGTAGAAATCCCTTAGCTTATGGTATAGATCAGCGATCGAGTTGATATACTCAACATCCGTCTGTCTAAGGAAGCAACGATCTTCAGTACCGATGTTATCGAACACCGTTAGAAACGTTTCCACGACCTGATTGGTCATTCTCTTCTGTTCGAGATCATTACCAATATCCTTGACATCCGCACTGATTCGGTAGAAGTCATTAGATTGGATCGTATTGTACTCAAAGTTATTGACTCTGAACAGATATTCTCTGGTACCAGGCAGTTTGATGATGAAATAGTCACCTTCACAGGGCTTGATCGTGTTGGGAAGGATTACAGCGTCATTGATCTCAAGTTCAATGTCATAGCCCGTTTCATCATACACGTTCTGAGGGTTCAGTTGAGGAATGTTATAGATGGGGAAATTCAGAATTTTATTAAACCGAATAGGAGATCTGGGTCCGAGTTCGGATTCGATTGCTCCAGTGCCAACATCCTGTCTAGATCTTACCATGTTTCGATGATAATAGGTGACAAATGTCGGTGTTGAATTTAGGAACTTTGAATATTGGCCAATTTTATTTTTACTATAGATATCGATCGTCGATTCGATATATCCAACATGTTCAACGTTGAGAATACGTGCCAAAATATATCATCTCCTGTTCTTTCATGGAGTGTTTCCGTAATTAAGTCGATGTTTTTAGGAAGCTTGCTTTCTCAAATGTCCAATTTTTGAAACTTCAACACAATGCTATAATTATCATTCATTTAAACCGATCATTTTAACATGATTTGGTGGTGAAAAGCCAAATGATTAGTGCAACCAGTGTCCTCGAATCAAATAAGAAAGAGCTTCAGCTCAGTATAAATTCCTTTGATAACCCTACCGAACTAACCGGAATCAAAGCCTGGTCACAGCTGATGCTACAGCTCATTTTCATGGAACCTGGTACATACCCATCTCTTCCGGATATGGGTGTTGGCATTGAGAGCTATCAGTATGATTTCATGGACGATATCCTATCTCAGCTCTCTGCCAAAATCATTCAACAGCAGCGAGACTATCTAAGTGACATCCCGCTAACTGCGGTGACAATTGAGCCAAGGACGGTTAACGGCGAAACGATCATGCTTATCCAACTATCCTTTGATCTTGGAAGACAGGGTGAGGGAACTTCCGTTATCGCTGTTAATGCAAGCCCCAGTTCAAGACATTTTCTTGATTTTGATATATCCTGGTAATCTTTCCTAGAAAGGAGAAATATATAATGATAGATGAAGGAATGAATAGCCTGCGTGATATGGCTGTTGCGGCGGCTGAAGGCCGACCGATTATGGATCAGGCGCCTCAAACCGAACCTCCCCAGGTCTATGAACAGCAACAGAATACCGAGCCCAATGGCGTTACCGTAGAGGCTACTCCTAGGCAGGGTAATCCACTGTTTGCACAGGCAAAGATCTATGATGTAACCATGGTTGGAGATACTCCGGTCTATGCAAAACCGGCTCCTGCTCCTGTTCCGGTTCCTCAAAATATTCCTACCCAGCCGAATATGGGGATTGATCCCGGTGCTGAAATGCTAATGAGAGCATCCAATCAGCAGCCCGCTCCGGCTCCAACTAATTTTGGTCTGGATCAGAGTGCTCTGGAATCTCCGGCAATTCCTGGAATTCCGGCAGCTTCTGACAACGAATCTCTGTACAATTCTCTACTTTTCAACCTTGATGGAAGTTTTAGTTCTGGTCAGTTGAAACTCATGTCCGAGCATCTGATCAGCGTTCCTGTGAACGAGTATGAGAGTCTAACCCGCGATCTTTTCTCCGGCGTTGAAACCGAATTTAAAACGTTGATTACTCAGGTTCATCTGAGTGTGTCTGAAGCTCAGAAAGCTTCCTACGATCGAATTGTTGCCACCCTGGATAGGATTAACGAGGACTATCTCAAAAATCATCCCAATATGGCAAACATCGTGATCGACAAGAGCCAGGATGTGAACGACCTTGGTTTGACCAAGGAAGAACACGCGAAGCTTGAAAAGGCAAAGAAGGTTCGTCTGGTTCTACTTGAAGATGTGGATCTTGCGACGATCGAATTCGAGCATCCTCCCGAGAATCACATCTCTGACTACATCAAATCTATCGAGGGAACTCTTGCAAAATACAGTGTTCCTCTTCCGATGCTTGGTGATTTCGTCAGTTTCAAGGGAGCTCAGATTATACAGATGGTAAACATCATTCGATATGATGATTCTAAGCTCGATGAAAACGTCAGCACGAAAGCTTCGTTGATCTACGATAAGCTGATCAGCGGTTCCATTCTCAAGCGCTACAATGAAACCGGTGAAAGTAAGATGAGCTATAATGAGTTTATCAACACTTTCCCCTATGATGACATCGATATGGCAATCTTTGGGATTCTTTGCGCATCTTCTCTCGAGGAATCTCAAACAAGCGTTACCTGTCAGCACTGCGACCATACCTGGATGCACTCCTACAACCTTAAGAATCTGATTAAGCTGGACAATGTGCCCGAGAGTATCAAGGAACGTATTGATTCGATTCTTGCAAATAAGAGCAACGATGTCATTCTTCGTGACATGTACTCGGAGCGGCGTAAGGTTCGTAGGTACCGTTCTCCCTTTAGCAATAACGTCTATGACATCTCCTATCCTACGGTCGCCAGAGCCCTTGACATTCTCAAGCGCATCAATGAGGATGACAGTGTCATGGCATATTATGCCCTGATCGCTCTCTACATGCAGCAGATTAACATCTACAACGGTAAGACTGGAAAATATGTTGCGGTATCGGCTGAAAAGCCTGATCTGATTCTTGAAACCCTCAAAACTCTCACCAAAGAAGATATCGATCTTCTTTCCAATAAGGTTCGTGAAGAGTTCTACTATCGACCTGAGTTTATGATGGAAGTCGAATGCCCGACCTGTGGGAGAGTCTCCAAGATCACTCTTAACATCGATAGTCTGATTTTTCTGATAGCCCAAGATTCCATGGCAGAGATCGAGTAATTCAGAATTTCATGGGTCTCGTTGACGACATTCTATATGAGTTTAGAGGCCAGCTTCGTTTGGAGGACATCTATCGTCTGACCTATAAGGAGCTGGCCTATCTGAGAGAACATCGAATGAATAGACTCAAAGATAAGAACGCTGCACAGAGTGAAGCCATGCGAGAACTATTGAGTACATGAATCTTGGGCCTGGAAAATTTTGACGAAGGGTGGTGAGGTTGCCGTGGGAGATATCTCATCTCTTGAGAGTGCTGATAGAATAGAGATATTCAGGCATATAGCAGCCGATGGATCTGATGGTGTGAACGCGAACATGTTAGCTTCAATTGCTTGCGACAACTTTCATACCTTTCTAGATTTCTGCGATAGGGTTTTTGCAGAAAAGGACAGCATCGAAGATGTATCAGCAACTCTCGATGAAGATAACCAGCTGACGTTTAACATCATCTACAAGAAATAACAAATACCCAGGTGACCATTGAAGTCACCTGGGTATTTATTTAGTTCATATATTTTTTAGATGGAGGGATGATGAATGAAAAGGAATCTTACTGAAACGATAGTGAAATTAGGAATACATCTATTTCTAGCAGGAGCCATAATCGTATTTGTCTCTAAATTTGATCTTGAAACGATCAGAACTCTTGGTGATTTTTCTAAGGTTATAGTAATCATACTAATAGCCTCTCTTATCATCATGTGTGTTACACTGATCATTATTGCCATCTGTAGACTATGGATACTGCTCCGGTGGAAAAAGATGAATGAACATTATTCACATATTATGGATTGGATCCATAATAGGTTCTTTAAGATGTAAGATGAGGTATAAAACCCATCTTAGGTTTTTGGAGGAAAAGCTATGCAAATTGATAAAAATGTTAACAGGGAATATCAAGATGTGATCGCTGTCTGTCGCCTGTTGAAATCACATGCTACGAACGCTCTTCTTCTGGATAATGGGGTGATCGCCATGCAGGCAGCTATTCCAGAGGTTGCCAACTATATGGTGCTTAACGATCCGACGGTGTATCCGAGATTTAGAAGAATGTATATCAATCTCGGAGAAATTGCTCCAGTTAATACCAAATTTAAGAAGACTCTCTCGTCTATAGAGTGGAAAGCAAAAGATGGAATTGCCACCGTTGAGATCTCTAATCAGGATATGGAGCCATACTCTGTATATCTTTTTACTCAGGGATACATGATAGACAGTGTACTTGATAGTGCGTATTCTAAGGTACCAGATTGGTCCAATATACGACAGGGTGTCCTGATCGATGAGCCCGATGACATGTATATCAAATGCGAAGGTCTTGCTGCAGATCTCTACGCAAAGAAAATGTGTGAAGTTATTGCCAATGGAAATCGCCTCATGTTTTCTAGACCATTTCTTGGTGATACTAAGAATACGGAATGTATCTACTATCGAGTAGTTCGTGAAGATCTCGAAGAAAATGGAAAGATCATCGTAAAGTTTAAGCAGAAAGAAAAGCTTGGAAACATCTATACCTATGCGGGATTTCTCAAGATTCCTGGATGAAAATGAATGAAGTGTGCTACCGTCTTGGTAGCACACTTCATTTTTTAGTTTAGAATTCTTCTCCTAGATCGGATCCTTCTTCACCTGCAGAAGTCTTATCGAAATCCTTATCTTTGGAGATCTCAATACGAGCTCTATCAAGCATTTCCATATAATCCTCCCATTTGATGAAGGGAAGAAGCTCACCAGCTAGGATCTGGACAAACTTACGACGAAGTTTTTCATCATCTGGACCCTGATCCTGATCACCTAGGAACATGCTTGCTATGGCTCTCGTGATCTGATCCATCTGAGATAGATAGTCAGACATATTGATGTTTGTAAGAACTCTTGGACGACAGAGTTTAAATTGGAATGCGGGTAGAACTTTTCCCTTCAGATCGTCCGATAGAGTAGAGGATGCAATGAGCATCTTATAGAGATCCGTTGTCGGATCTTCAAGATCCGCCTGTAGAGTGGCAACACGGCCTGCAAACTTGATATTGGCCGTTACGATGGATTTTGCGTAGTCAGCGGCATCTGTGTATTCCATGATAACAGAGGGAACACCGGTGCCAATGATTGCCAGTTTTTCAAGATATTCTTCCATCGGAGTATGAAGATCAACATCTTGACCTTCCTGGGTCTCAAAGTCAATGAGCCGATCACCGTTTCTAGACATTGGAATTTGAAGGTTCCCGTATCTAGAAAATTTGGAGAAGGACAGATTCGTTGAGAGAAGATCAGAGAATGTGATGTTGCTCTCCTGAATCATTCTAATGACCCTTTGAATCTGATTGTTACTTGTACGATCGATTGGGCCTCTTCGCACATAGGCGATTGTCCTATTTCCGGACTTGTTCATATAGAGAAGGAGCTTGGCAACGATCGTAGATAGGAGCATTTTTGCAGGAAATAGAGCATCCTGCAGAATTGACTGACCGATGCCATCTTCATCCTCATTGACAGAGAAAGAGATAATGTATTTAGCAGGGATAAACTGGATCTGGAACGACGTATTTACAAATCCATTGGCTACGATACAGTCACCGATCAATCGTTTGAAATCGGCATTTTTATTCACAAACTTCGAAGAGAAGTTTGTTAGAATGCCATCACAGACAGCATTGACAATAGCCTGTGTTGCTCTCTGTCGACTATCATCGGGAACATTGATTGAGCTAAACACGTTCGAGGTGGATGCCAGAATGTTTGTCTGCATGATTCCACTTTGAATCGCGCTAGCTTTCTTTTTAGCAGTCATATCGTGCACATGGAAGTATCCAATAACCTGGTTAAATACCTTTACTGGAACAATGCTGTTTGCATCAATGAGTTTTATGTATGAACCCGCGGTCTTGAACTTTTCCGGAGTACCATACAGATTTCGGTTAAGCTGTGCAGTGGCATCTGGAGTAAACGCATCTTCCGGCATTACCCCATTTCCAGCAAACACTTCTCGATAGTGTGCAAGGTTATTTTTTACTGCATTTTGACTGGGAGATTCGATTGATTCATGAACGGCGGAGACCGAAGCTTCAATAACACCTTCAAGAGCTTCAATCAAAACCTCAGAGTCAACGGCATAGCACTGCTCAAAGGCGTTTACAAGATCGCTTTTGAAGGTTCTATTCGCTTCTTCATTATCTCTAGATTTTCCCGAAGTATTGACAAATGGTATCTTTGTCTCTACATCATAGGTTTCTCTGATAATGGCTTCAATTGCGGGATCAAACTCATAGGGGTCCGCATCCGCATCAATTCCAACGGTTCCACCGCTCTCTCCAGCATATCGAGCAGCAAATTCCTTATCCTGAGATTTGATGTTAAAACCAGCTTTAGCATTCCGCATCTGCCCTCTTGCAATTGCCTGATTGACGAGCATGTTATCACGAATTCTACCCTCTTTTAGAAGACGATCGTATTCTGAGAATAGCTCGGCATAGGGAATGCAATATACATAATGATTACCACTGACAAGAGCCTTTTTATAGACCACATTACGAAGTTTCTTTAGGAGTTTTTCTTCCCTCTCGATACGATGAATTTCGGATTCAACCTGAACACGTTCCTCGTCAGACAGGCCAGAGCCAAATTCCAAATTTCTGGAGATAGACGTTGAAAAATCATCTGCAGATACGATCGAATCGAGAGTGGTCTTTACAGCTTCACCGATGGCCGGGATAAACTTTGTGATAAAACGTAGGTCACTGAGCTCGATGTATCGATTTTTGTACATCTCTTGGAAATATCCAAAGATGTTACCCACGTCTTCACTAAATAGATTATATGGGTCAATTTCTTCGGGGTTGGTTCCATTTCGTGTGGCCGCATCTTTTGTCATCGAAACGATAAAATCTACGATATTACCACCGGAAATTCCCTTAGAAAGTTCCAATTCGGAATTGATGATATCCTGTACCCGACTGTCTTTAGAAGAAAGAAGCTGTCGCTCGTTATATCCATCATCGATGCTACCGATCAACTTTTTTGCAGCGATGTCAAGTGCAGCTACTTGAGAGTTGACCTTAGGATCTCTATTTTTTCTAGAACGAGAGTTCCTATTACCGTTAGGCAAGGTTTTTCACCATCCTTTCTATTGATGATTAGAGTTATGCATTAAGAAAGTGTTGATCGGCCCTATAATTCAAGAACTTCGGTGACTTTCGCTCGTATACGCGACGATGGCTGTGCTCGCAGCTACACCGCCCACGACACACATGGTGTTCATCCATTTTCGGCGATTTTCGCTCGTGTAGGTAGCTCTGGTTATGCTGGTGCCGACCGCGCCGCACTCAACACACTTGGTGTCCATATCACATCGTGACTTCGGCGTTGTTCGCTTATATGAGCAGCAATGGTAGCGCCTACTACCACTATACCGTCAGCTCGACTGGTGTCCTTCTATATTTAACTTCGACGAGTTTCGCTTTTATGGCCACCACTAGCTTTGCCCTCTCCAGTCGCGCCACCACCACGGATGGTGTCCATTTCATATCGTGGCTTCGGCGACTTTCGCTTTTGTGTACTCCAATGGCACTGCCGGCCACTACTACGGCCTCGCCTCCACCGCGTTTGGTGTCCGTCCCGTTTTAGAGAAGAAAATTAAAAACTTCGGCGGGTTTCACTAATGTGAGCTACACTGGCGGTCGTTCCACCTACGACGGCGCCAGCGGCTCGTTTGGTGCTCGTCTGCATCTAATTTCGGCGGGTTTCGCTTATGCGCACGACATTGGCCTTACCCTCATCATCCATTACGCCGACAACTTACGTGGTGTCCGCCTATTTTCGGAGAGTTTCGCTCGTGTGTACAACTCTGGCGATGCTAACGACGGTAACCCCTCCACCATGCGTGGTGTCTACTATCTTCGGCGGGTTTCGCTTATGTGACCAACCGTGGCCTTGCAAACGATACCAGCGCCCACACCGCGTATGGTGTCTGTCTATTTTTAACAGATCTAGTAATAAAACACAGACTGAAATGGGGTAATCTGAAATGGATTTACTAAAATATACGATAGCTACAGAAGAAGTCCTATTTGATCCCGGCCCAATAATGTATAGAGTCGACGAATGGGTGAATCGATATTCTGATCAAAATATCCTATATATTACCGGTTTATCTGGTGGTGGTAAGGGATACTACGCAAAGCAGCTTGCTAAAACGAAAGCTTCTAGTGGTACAGGAGTTGTAATCGTTGAACTGGATAAGCTGGAGAACTATCAGTGGTATGTGGGTAAAAAGGATGATAATCCGTTTGTAGCTGCGGGAGATAAAATCATCTTTGATTGGCTGGGAAAGCTGTTCGATGACTTTTCAATCGACTACTGGGCAGCTGATCCAAAATACTATCAGGATGTCATGCGTCAATTTATGACATACTTTATTGAATACGCTAAAGAGCATCAGGATACCAAATTCATTGTGGAAGGTGTTCAGATCTTCTTCGATGAAGTTTTTCGAGAGATCTTTAATACGAAAGATAAACCTCCGATTGTTGTTATACGGACATCAAAGGTCCATAGTATGACAAAGGTTATGAACCGAGAACACAATCAGATCCGTAATAAACTACACTCGAAGAACGCAGGTCCAGACGCATTGGCGGATTTTATAAAGTTTCTTGCAATCAATAGCAAATACTATTGCAAGTCTGGTCAATAAACAAATTAAAAACGGATTGTGGATATCATTCCACAATCCGTTTTATTCTCACGCAAGGTTATCGATACAGTATTCGGAAGAAAGTAGAGGCCTATATTCATGGAGCTTAATAGTAGCACTACCTGTGATCGTGTCTTTGAGATCGTGCTCTATAACGATGTAGTTATTTTTACCAACCTGGTAGTTTAGAGTAGAACTATAGACCCCAGCGATATTCGGATCACTCCAGGTTTCTGGTACAAGGATTTCTTCATTAGCTCCACGAATAACAATGTTGTGTTGCATCCCGTTAGCTGAACTAAAGGGAGTGTCTATCATAATTTCTATCTTACTAACTATCGTGTCTTCGGGGAGTCTAATGATTATATTAGATTCTGTAGAGAGATCATAGATCTCGGTAATTTCAGTTTGAATGGTTTTTGCTCTCGGTAGAGAAAAACTCTGTTCAATGAGATCATTGATTCGCTTTGAAACCGGAAAGTTTTTATCGAGATTGATATCAAACCTTTCACCGGTTTTCGGATCAATCAATGTCATTCTGGAGGACTGATGGTGGATGGAGACTAAAAACTGCTTTAGACTGTCTCCAATCATCATGTCAACGGTCTCAGTTTGATCATCTTTCCTACTGAATAGCATATTTTCATGAGGAATCATCACAGATCCTCCTTTCTACCTTTGATTACCAAGATGTTAGAATAAAACATGGGTCCTATGGAAAACCATAGGACCCATTTCATTGTCTAGCTGTTGATTTCGTATAGATGGAATCGAAGAACCGCTGAACCAGCGGTCAATGCTGATAGATCGTGGGTAACCTTTATGTTACCAGAAATCGTGTGGTAACACTCGGTAGAGTAGTTTCCGACCACGTTGGGATCATTCCATTCATTATCCATGAGAATCGTCGTTCCAGCCGCATTTGTAACTTTAATGTTATGCTGCGAATCTGGGTTTGTCGTAAAAGCGGTGCTTACCCGGATATCAATTCGGATAATGATCGCTCCTTGTGGTAGATCAGAGATAGTTAGAGTCGTACCTCCGGAGAGGACTGAAGAATTTAGAACGTAATCATGGATAGAAAGAAATCTTGAGTCATTGCTTAGATTACTGGTTCTGGTCGGATTGGGGAGAGAAAGTCCCCCATATCGCTGGGCCATTCTTGACCATCCCCTCCTTTACACTTTATTTCTGTGTTTCTACCAAGATAGATATTGATAGATCACTGGATCTCGGTAAAGAGACCGTTAAGTGTTACGGAGGCGGTGGGAACAACGTCGCAGTATACGGTCAGGACGCCAGCGTTGACTTTGTTGATTGCGATAAACTTCGCAGCAAGAACGGTAGCCACGGAGGCAGGAGCAACAGACAAAGAGCAGACGTAATCTTTGGCGCTGGATAGAGCGCTGATGGTCTTAGATGCCATGTAGGTGGCACCAACTGACGTATCCGTGTTGGCAACAAAATCAGAAACTGCGAAGGATGCAGATGCGTTGATCGCCTTATTCTGTTTTGCAGCAAAAAGGGTGGAGTGGGCACCGGACGCACTATTATGCGTAGCGATTCTGGTATCGATGATACCGTTGGTTTCCGTGATATCTTCAATATCACCAGCAAGATCCTCCTTTGCAGCTTTGATCAGCTGACGGACAGATCCAGTAACCGTGTCGGCACCATCAAGCTTGGTTACGGTAGCTTTGATACCGGATGTGGCACCGGTTCCATCGGAACCCATAACCTCTTCATTTAGAGCATTGAAATTGGTGATCGTTGCATAGGTGCTAGCCGCGGTTGCAGCGAGCAGATATGCGCTCAGATCGGTAGTACCACCTAGCACGTCCCAGCTACAGGTGACGGGACTTGTGGAGGTATCAACATTGTAGGCAGCAACGTTATCACCAGCCTTAATACTGGTGCCGCGACTGTCCGTTCCACCGGCAGTGGTGATGTTGTAGACGTCACCATCTGCGGGAGTGATCGTACCAGCAGCGACGGCGGCCGTCAGTTCTGCAAAGGTCGTATAGGTTCCCTTGTAATGAAGGGCACCGGAAATGAGTCCATCGACCTCAGTCTTCGTATAGGCATCGGTGATGCCATATCCAGCCAGAGTGGTTGCCGCATCCGCTTTATTGCTAACCGTATCCCACACTGCAACTTTCGCTGCGAGCGAGGAGTCAAAATCGGATTCAGACACAGCGCTCTTTGTGGCAAGAGAGCCGGCATCGGTGATTTTGGACATGGTAAGATTGGGAATATCGGTTGCGGACAGAGTCGTGGCAGCGGTAATAACACCCTTAGAATTGACGGTGACCTTTGTGTAGGTTCCGGCAGACAGACCGGACTGGGTCTTTAGAGAGAAGGGAATCGAGACGCTGGAAGAAAGATTCTGATCGGTGACCTGGCCGTAGCCATCACCACTAGAAGTACCAACGGTAAAAGTGATTGCAGTTGCAAGCGCATCTGCAGCGGCAGCATTCTTAACCTTAGCGGTGCTAGAACCGCTAGATTGAACGAGGATGTCGGAAGCGGCAACACCACCAAGTTTGTTACTATCTCCGACAGCGCCGGTTAGAGTTGAGGGATCGAGATAGCCAATGGACATTGTGCCATCTGCGGCAACGGTTACCTTATTTGCGTTCGAGCTACTAGCGGATACGCTCTTAACAACACCGACCTTACTTTCGGTCGCTATGTCAGCCGACGTGATCGCATTTGCAGGAACAGGTAATGCAAATGGTCCATAGAGAGGACTAGCCATTGTATGAAATCAACTCCTTTTTTAGATTGATTCATCTCATATATTTGATTAAAAAATAATCTCTGATCTTAGTTTCCACTGGAATCGGGTTCGACATCTTCAACCTGTCCAAGGACATGGATTGAGATAGGAATATCCAGTTGGGGAGGATAGTTTGCGCGAACGATTGCGTGTGGAATTCCAGTTTCGGAAAATACAATTGGATAGGCAGGATTAACCTCTGCCTTTCTGATCTCTTCGGATAACTCTAGATCATCCACCATTGGTGTAATTTCGAAATATCCGAGTTCAGGAATGTTCTCACTGCTATAGTCGTATTCATAGTACTCGGAAATCGGGTTGTATGCCCAATTTTCAGCGCTAAGAATATCGTTAAAGTAGCGAATCTTCGGTTTGACAATATCGTCAATCAGTTTCCGAATGTCCGGGTGGGCAGTCGGATCGATGTTATGATCTCTGAGAGGATTAGCCCAGATTATACCATTTCCATCTTCATTTACAAGAAGGAAATCGGATGGCTCTCCAAGTTCTTCTGGAATCATAGCAAGAATTCCGGGTAGAGCGTGTCGAATCGTTCCAACCGGATTTGTAGATCCCATGTATATCCAACCACTGCCATTTCCATACCAGGTATAGATCTCGGAAACAAGATCTCCATCTGCAGCATAGTCCCGTTCTACCAGATATACATCCAATAGCATAGGATTGGTTATTTCCAGAAGCTGTTCCATCGCACTCTTTTTCGGTTTATTACGAAGATAGCCTTTGTAATGATAGTATTCGGGAATTTCATATACCGGAAGAGAGTTGATTAGATCCTTTAGAGATACACCGTCTGCAGTTGTTATTTGCTCCCAGCTGGATTCTAGATACACCTTATATTTAATACCGTTGATCACCTGGGTAGCATAGGTTGGATAAACAGGAAGATTGGCATTTGGACGAAATTCGACGAATATCGAATCTCCATCTATGGGGCCATTGTTACTGTTTTGATTTACATTGGAGGATCCCTCGAGATTCAGGTCATTAGAAGAAGACTCTTCATTCAAACAAAATTCCTCCTTTCATTTGAAGTCAATCTTCTGGCTTTAAGGGGTTGTTGAAGCTCTAAAATCAGGTATAAATAGGGAAATGTGACCGTAGAATGCCACATTTCCCTAGATTTTTAATTTGCTTCAGAGTGGAATTTCTTCCGTGTTTCCGGTGGGGGAGGACAGGAATCTTTATCACTCTTCGGAGGAGTTTTAAGCTTCCTTTCGATGGTTTCTCGAATGAGCGGATCGAGTACTCCAAGGTTGTGAATGTCTGCTGGAGATGGCTCCTCTTCAAGAGGATGTAGTGTATCGATGTTCGGCTGTCCACTCCTTGGATCATTTTCATCAACCAGTTCGTCAGCTCTACCCGCGATAGGTGTACCTTGAATGGGAATATAGACGCCATCTTTGGTCTGTTCAGGCATCTCATTTACCTTGAGTTGAGATACATCATATGCATTAGCATAGGTATCATTATTAAGAATCTCATTGACTGTGGTGTAGTTAAAGTACATCGCTATCCGATAGGTGGAATTCTGATCTGGATATCTTACGACAAGATCTAAACTATTCCAATCTATCTCGAAATCTCGACCATATACGAGATCTTCGTTGTTTTTAAGAACCTCTACAGCCAAAAGTGATGCTGGATTCATCTTCCAGGATATGTGGGTTCGGATAACCCGAATATGGTCGTTATCAAGCAGACCTTGCAGAGATATACGATCTTCCATTGGAGGATTTTTTGGATCTTTCGGAGGATCGGTTTTAAAAATCGAGGTTCCATAGAGTTGCATCCCATTTTTCTCTGCAGGAAAACGGTTTAGAATATTTGGGATGGTAAACAGTGGGAACATGGTATCGTAATCTGATCCATAGTCCGTTTTAGAAACCAGATCTGCGGATACGGTAAGATCCATGTTACGAAGTGCTTCCAGAAAATAGCATCCAGGAAGATTAAACTCTGCGCTAACTCGAAATGTGATCGGATAGCGATCTTCGCTCATGTTCTTTTTCATACCGCTTTCGTGGGTCAGATCTTGAAAAGTGAAGCATACTCTATGTGTGTAGTAGAGAAACCACTCGTCCGTTGCACTAGCATTCCTAACCTTATAGGTGATAGGATAGCCAGAACAGCTGTTGAGCCTTCGAATGAGCATGGGAATGTAGTCAAGACTTTCATCGAGATCCATACCACAGAGTTTAGATATGGTTCCAATCAATCTCTTTGGTATGACAGATTCCAACGCAACCTGTTTTGCCTGGGTAATTCCCCAGACAAATTTATTCTGCATCATCTTGTAGACATTGATCTGCTGATCTAATGTGTCCAAATTAATTGTCACATCGTAGTCTATCTTATCCCTGTTCATCCTAAACTTGAGGGCATATCCGTTTTTCTTATCACGAATCGCTTCAAGCAGATAGTTCTTATCCGTTCGATACTGGAGATTATGAAAATTTGTGGTTAGAGGAATTCCTTGCATTGGACCGCCTTCGTCCATGGTTGCGAATGTCGGTTGAATGATCAACTCCGGTTTAATTCTCTTGGCAATTTCTTTTCCAGAGTTTGCCCCGAGAACACGCCTCACATTACGAGTTGCAAGTTCAGACGCCATAGAGGTATATTTGAAAAAGTCCTTTGCAAATTCCTGCTTTATCATTTCCTGTAGTGTATAGCCAATGCAGCCATAAATTCCACTAATGGAGCCGTTTGCATAGGCAAGTAGACTCTGCATGTTACTATCTCCTTCCTTATAGAGTCATGAAGGGATTAACTTTACCCCACTGTTGAACCCCTGGATTTTCGATTTGTTGTAATCTATTACAAAAAAATTATCGTAACAATTATTCAATGGTCTCCGATAGATTTGGTCTCGGGTGAGATTCGGCTCACCCGAGACCTGCATAGATCACTCACCAAACGATGGTAAGTGATTCTCTGACGGTGATTTCGACTTCAATGTCGTATTGCACCATCTTGGGTTTCCTCAATAGAAGCAGTTGATTTGGGATGACATTCCCGGACGGTTTTTTAAGTTGAAATGGTCCGGTAAGTTGTTTCATGAGGTTATCCCTCGCCAGACCCTTTACAGGTCCGTTGAAACAGTTGTTTATTTTCAACACCATGGATCACCTCTTTTCTATTAGAGGGGTTCATATTCAGTGTCGTTTTCGTATGAATAATATACGACTGAAAATCGGACCTGACGCATCGGTGGCCAGCTACACCAGCGGAGTGGATATAGTTTCCACTCCGCTTTTTTAATATGAAAACGATAAAATATAATACTGTGAGTTTATAAACTCACAGTATTATATTTTTTATAACCCTTATTTCTGAAGATATGATATAAATTTATGAAGTGCGTTCAATATTCAAATAATCAGGAGGTTGATAGAGCATGCTACAATCTATAAGACCATGGGTAAGACCGTCAAAGCCTATTTTTCATCAATTTGTTACACAGGATGGATGTCTGAAGATATATAGATCTGGAAAATTTCAATCTTCGTACTATCTCTCCAATCTAGATTGGAAATTGATTGATCGATTAAAGAGTTTACATTCTGAAGTTTTAGGAGTTATAGGTTCCTTTGATAAGGATTTTTATCTAAAAAATCCTGTAATTCGTGTTAGTAGAGAGCAAGAAAGAGAAATAAGATCCATCTGGAAAAAGTTGATTTCGACTGAAAATATGTTGACTAATCGTCTTTCTCTCGATAGAGATTCGATATACAGAGTGTTTAATATTAAGAAAGCGATTACTGTAATTAAAAAAATAAAATGAGCATAACACATATGTAAATGGTGCGACCAAGACATCTCCCGGGTATCAAAACCGGGAAAGCCTCTCTTCGGCCGCATTACCAGATAAAGGTGAGCTGCTACTGTAGACTGGACATAAGTTCAGCTCCATAGGCACCGATCTTGGCGCGCCATGAAGAGCCATCAACGACTGTATGTAGGCTGGGTAAGACACCGGCTTTGTCGCCAACGTTGAACGGGCCAATGAGCCTGTTTCTTGTAACCCCGCTAATTGCAGGGTTTGCGATGTGATCGTCGTGCTAGATGGCCGATCAGAATCGCCGCGGGTATGATTCCCGCGGCGATCTTTTTATGTTAAATAACCCGGTGTAGGTTCTTTCCTACACCGGGTTATTTTTTAGTCGTGTATACTTTGTTCATATTTATCTGGAAAAGCAATTATATTATCTGGGACAATATATCCAAGTCGTTGCCTACCAGATTTACTAATATCACGGTTTAATAGATAATCAATGATTTCATTGACCGATCTCCCATTTCTATGTTTGAGATGATAAGTGAATATTGAATTATCTACTTTACAGATCCTTGCCCAGTCTGACAAGGTAAATGTATCGTATAGCTTACCCTTTCCTATTGAAGAGTAATCATGGGTGTAAGTAATATAAACATTATCTCTTCGATTGGATTGTTGAAGCTTATCTCCAACCCATCTACAGTTAGACGGTTCATAATTACCATTATAGTCAATTCTATCAATTGATAGATCATCAGAATAGCCATGTAATATAGCCCAATTATAAAAGGTTTTAAATTCTGCTAGCCATTCATCGCAGACTTTAATACCTCTAGCACCATAGTCAATGTAACTTCCGTTATTTGGGTTGTAACAACGAGCTTTCATGTTACTCCATATATGGAATAGTCTGTGTTTTGATAAGCCATGTTTATAATTAATATACTTTGCACGTTCTCGATTGATATCTCGATTATAACAGCCACATGATAGTGTACTACCATCTGATAGAGATTTAAATGATGTGATGATTTCGTTTCCACAATCACATTTACATTTGTAATAATGTAAGCGATGTTTGATATCAATATAAACAGTATGGTCAAACCCTATAATGGTTAGACGACCATATCGTTTACCGATATACTTTGATGGATCATGAGGTGGTCTTCCCACAATAAAAATACCTCCTTCTATAGGAAAGACAATTGTATTTAGTGACGTTCTTAAGATTAATACACCACTGAATCATTTGTCTATATATAGAAGGAGGTAAGCATTTTTGTTATTTCAAAACAGTTTTTTCATCGATTCTATCCATCTTGATTCTTAGGTCATGACGAAGCTTTAGGCTAGCATTTCCAAGATTACCACCAAGACGGTTTGTTCCCAAACCAGCATTCATGATGCCTAGTTTATAATATCGCTCTCCTGCGCATTTGTTACATAGCTTTCCAGAAGTGCAATACATTGGACTTCTAACCTGTACAGAATGATTCATGTACTTGCTAGGAAGTTCAGAAGTGATCAAAATCAACCGAGTACCATCGATTAGGTATTGATCGATATAATCTTCAAGATTATCTTTTGTAATAACAACCTCTAGACCTCTAGTAGAACCACAATCTGTTCCATGCTCATCTAGAGTTACGGACTGAAATACAGCGTAAAATTGTTTAACCATGTAACCTGAGTTAGCGGTCCCCAATGCCTTAGGGACTTCAGCATTCACTATAGAATTCGCTGCAGCGGGTAGGTCTTCCTTCTTAATTCCATCGATATAACTGGATTTCATGAAGTCGACCTCTCCGGTGATAGGATTCTCCACCGATCCGATTGCAAGCATCATGTTCTTATAGTCGGTGCTAAAACTACCTCTAGCTCCAGAGTTAAACATGTACATGCCAGGAGTGCCAGCAAGAACTTTCTTAGCTTCTTCCAAAAGCTGATCTTCGACCTGTGTTAGATCGTTTAGATTGTGACTTCTCGCACTCTTAAGTAGTTCACGTTTCTTTTCCTCAAGCTTTCTATTAGGCATGATAGTTTCAATGGAATAGCTTGGGGAGAAAATTGTTACCAGACAGAGACCCCAGAACTCATAGTTCTTCAGATAGTCCGGAATTGTGGGCACCACATCATAGATACCCTGCATACACCCGTTTGCTACCATTTTAGAAAGTTTTTTCATAGCTCCCGCATCGACTTCCACATTATAGTAACCATTGGGTACAACTTTGGTAAGTTCAGTACCTTCGATCATGAGCTTATTGAATAGAAACTTTCCTACTGTGGTCTCAGTCTCTGTTTGATTGGTATATTCACCAGCTCTAAGAGTAAAGAAATCTCTTAGATTGAACTCCGGATCTTTGACCTGGAAAGCTGCCTTTTTATCTTTAGAGCTGGCGTTGGTAGAGTAGCCGAACAACTTTGTTATCTCTTTAACGGTGAGATCACTCTTTTTGATATTAAGAAGAGCACGTTTCTGATTGTCGGAAAGTCTTTTCCCGACTGGAGCATTCCGTGTCATATTATAGAATGTAAGGTATGCTTCCTTAGAAACACCTCTGATCAGACTACCATCCTGACCAATGAAGTTTTTCACGGATTCGGATACCTGTTTTGCTTCCTCGTTTGCTTCAATAGAGAAGCATAGTTTAACACTCACGGTATCACCATCGTAGTCCCCGCCGATAGCATCCAAGAACAAGTCCGAGATAGTTACGGTATCGTTAAATTTGTTCGAAATCTTATCCGTTGGAAGCTTAAGATCAATGATGGGATATCTCTCATATTCTGTAACGGTACCATCCAGATTTGTGATGTTTGCAGGAATTGTGTCAATGGTACTCATAGGAAGGCAGAGAGATGGAAATATCGAGTTATATCCTTCGATAGGATAACGGGTGATATAGACATACTTATCAGATAGGGTATTGACAGCTGCCTGATAGAAAAGATCTGTCCAGGTCATAGGACGATTTAGTATCGTCGATGCCTCTGGAGAACCAGGCCTTAGTGACTTAAACTGACCCGCCATATGGATTGGAATTTCTGCTCCATCCACAGTCTTGATCGTAATAAGTTCAAAACGAGTGGCATGAGAGTTTTTAAACCGGTTAATCTTCTTTTCCATGTAGCTGGTTGTAAATCTTTCAAGCTGGTCGGTGATACGAACGCTATCGACCATTTTATATTCTCCGTCGATGAGTTTATATACCGGATATTCTGTCCGGTTTCTAAAGTTATCAGCGAAGAACTGCAGGCAGTATCTCATAATAAAGTCATAGCCAACGATAAGGCATTTGGCTAGAGGAATCCCCGAGTGGAACATGTCGATGGGATTATCCTCCGGCTTTTGGAATCCTCTGAAAGAAGGAACCGAAATAACATCTCGAGATCCCCTGTCGATAGATTTTCCAAGGATTGCCTTATGAAAGAACCCATGTTTTTTCTCCAGGAGAGATTGTCCATACTTACGAATGGAAACTAGTTCGTTCTGGAGATTAAATTTAACCGCATAGTTGAAGAATCCAAATGCGCTGTCCTTGAGGCTATTCGCATAGCGAATGATCGTATTATAGTGGACATCGAGATCAGGTAGTACGTGGGTACTACCATTTTTATCCACATCACGATACTTAATTGGAATTACTAGCCATTTACTGATGATACAATCCTGTGGCTTGAAATCCTTAAGGAGTTTGATCCTATCTCTACGGGTTAGAGAATTGGATTCCTTGTATTTCATTTTTGGAAAGACAGAGATTAGCCAGTCGATACCGTTGTTCATCCTGTCGTAGTCTCTATCTTCCTTATCAAGCTCCACAAGATAGCCATTCTGGTCTAGGGTCCAAGAGCCCTCGCCGGATGCACATTTTTTGAACTTCTTTGGCATGAGATTGTCGAGAATTTCAAATATAAAGGGATGAAAGAATTTTCCATTGAGATCAATATAGGCAAATTGCCTATTTTGCTCATCCGGAGTTCTTCCAAAAATCAGAGGAGAAAAGAGTCCGCCATCGGTCGGAATATTTCCAGAAAAGGAGATCGGATCCGTAACGGGCTTCAGATTAGAGTTCATGATGATTCTATCTGTGATAAGATCAACTTCCATAGGAGCGTTTGGATCCAGAGATTTGGAACCAACGTTTTTAGCTTTGATCTCATGAAGAAGTTCATCTTCTGCTGCTTCTGTGGCCGCATGGAAAATACCATTTTGCAGAAGAAGTTGAGAAAGATTGATAGACATCGATGATTCTCACCTCCAAAAAAATAAGGAAATTATCTATTCTTAGGAATTAGGGAAATGTTTTTTGACCTAATTTTCGAGATTTACGATAAAAAAATGAAGAGTGCGACCTGATTGTCGCACTCTTCATTTTTATTAAAGTCTTCACTCTCCGAAGTCATAGATATCCATGCAATCCTGAATTAGCTTCTGAGTATCATTGAACCCCTGGTGTTGGTAAGTGCCGTCAGAAAGCATCTGATAGTGGTCATTGGATAGGTCAAGTTGGATATCTAAAAGTCTTTTCAGCATGTGTTTACTCTTGAGGTCGGTAACTCTTGCGAGAATTTCGATTCGATGATCAAGATTTCTAGTTCGAAGATCCGCTGATCCGATATATACGGAACTCCATGACAGCTCTTTACCGAACCAGAAAATTCTAGAGTGCTCCAGATATCTTCCTATCACACTGATGATGCGGGTATTCTTGAGGTTGGATGTGGTCAAGCAGCATATACCCCTGACGATCAGATCTATCCGAACTCCAGCTCTGTCACACTCTATGATCTTATCTATGATATCATGATCATCGAGGCCATTAATCTTTAGACAAATATACCCATCCTTACCAAGATCCCTTTCCTTGTCCATCAGCCTAAGAAGATGCGGTTTGATCTTGTTCGGACCAGACAGAACAAACGTAAGACTGCCGTTCTCAATACCGGAGCATAGATTGGTGAAGAGGGTTTTGAGCTCATCTCCCATCCCAAGCATCTTACCCGATAATTTGGGTTCGCTTTTGATATAGAGAAGATCGCTGTAGAGTTCGGCAGTTTTTTCATTGAAATTTCCAGTTCCCACAGCACTGACGGTCCAATTTTGTCCCTCAATCAAACACATCTTTCCATGTACCTTATAGTCTGGAAGACCATAGAATACTTTACAACCACTCTTCTCAAAGTATTCGCTATAGTCCACATTCGAGGATTCATTGAACCTGGCTCTGAGTTCTAAAAGACAGATAACCTCTTTTCCTCTAGACGCGGCGTATGCAAGAGCTGCTGCAATTCGACTGTTCTGTGCCATGCGATAGAGAGTTATTTTAATCGATATGCAGTCGTGTCTATTGGAAGCTTCATAGATCAGATTGATCAGCGTATTCATGGAATCATACGGGAAATGGAGCATGAGAGTCTTTGGATAGTCGGATCCTTCTTCCTTTCTAACACCGTAGATCAGATCGAATAGAAGGTTGTTGTGCCTAGAAAGCCGCTTCTCACGGTTGATATGTTCCCAAGGTTCATTTATCAATGGTAGAAGCTTCTCGGCATTTGGATCTCTAATGAGCTTGGAAAAGTCGATATTAAATGGTATTTTTGAGATAGACATGCCTTTTTCGGTAAGATTAAACCGGTTGAGAAGAAAACTGTACGTTGCCGCGTCAAAACTACAAGGTTCCCCGGTAGGAATAACTTCCAGACAAATTGGCCGCATGAATTTTCGATGATGGACCATCTTTTTGATGAATTTTTGGAATCTTTCATTTCCCTTGCAGATTTCGGAAGAAAGCATGATATCCGCATTACGGAGAATCCTGAACTGATAGATCGCATTGACGGTATAGTTCTTAAAGATCCTGTGGACAAACTGGGTGATAAAAAGAGGTGCATCTGCAATTGTCTGGATTAGAGTGGATTCTTTCGCCATGAAATTAAAGAAGGTGGGAAGTCTTGTGAGATCAATGATGCCAAAGAAATCTTTTTTATTCGAAAGATGGGCGATGAGATAGGTTTTTCCACTATCGATAAACGGCATGGGATCGTCTTTTCGAATCACGAATATGTCCAGAAGAGTTCTGAGCTTTTGATAATAGTTTTCAAAACCCTCAAGATCTCCGAATCGATCTGTGGGCTGAAGAACCGTGATTGAAGGTCTCGGACTTCCAATCGGAACACTGAGAGGACCTATGGCAGAAATGATTTTATTATAGAAATAACATGCGTCTTCCTGCTGCTCAGAAATCTCATTGGTAATCTCCATAAGAAGCTGATCTCTTGTCTCTCCATTGATAGGATCAGTGTAATCTGGATTGATCTTTTTCTTATGAATGAGCGCGCCAACCCGAACTTGGATAAATTCATCCAGATTGGATCTCCAAATTCCAATAAATTTCAATCTCTCAAGAGGAGGATTGGATGATCTGTCGGCTTCCTGGAGAATTCTGCTGTTAAAAGCTAACCATGAAAGTTCTTTGTTGATATAGTTTTTAGAATCCATGTCTGTTATCTCCTTTCAAACTAAAAATATATCAATATAAACTTTATTTGGATATGGACACCAGCCGCAGCGCTGGTGGCGAAGTGGCCGGCATAGCCATTGTAGTACACATTAGTGAAACTCACCGAAGTTAAATATAGACGAACGCCATACGGGTAGCCGGCGGTGGTGTTGCTGGCAGGGCCATTGTTGTGCACACCAGCGAAACTCGCCGAAATTAGATGCAGACGAACACCACGCGTGATGTCGGCGTCGGTGCTAGCGGCAAAGCCAAAACTGCGCACATGAGCGAAACTCACCGAAATTTTTATTTTCTTCTTTCTAAAACTGAACTGACACCAAACGCGGTGCTGATGAAGTAGTTACTGGCATCTCCATTGCGGTGCACATGAGCGAAACTCCCCGAAGTCTTTTATTTTTCTTTCTAAAAACTGGATGGACACCATTCGTGAGGATGGAGTCGCCGCCGGCGGCATCACCAAGGCCGTACACACGAGCAAAACGCGCCGAAGTCATAATATGGAACTGACACCATGTGTAACGCGGGCACTGTTGTCGCCAGCAAGGCCAATGTTGCCCACACGAGCGAAACTCACCGAAGTCACGATATGAAATGGATACCACCCTTGTAATTAGCGTCAGACTGATAGGCAGCAATAGAGTTGGTTACAATAGTGAAACTCGTTGACGAATACCAAACATGTTGTGTGCACTGTAGAGGCTAGCATCACCATTACGACCCACACAAGCGAAACTCGTCGAAAAATAAATGGGCACCAAACGCGGTGTAGGAGGGGCTGGCGTTGTGGGCATGACCATTGCCGTTTACACAAGCGAAACCCGCCGAAATTAAATATAGATGGACACCAGGCGCGTGGGAGGCACCGTCGGCGTCGGCAAGGTCATAGTTGCGCACACGAGCGAAATACGCCGAAGTTAAATATAAAGGGCACCATCCGGGTAGCTGGAGCGGTGGGTGGTGGCAAGGCCACTGAGGGTCACATAAACGAAACTCACCGAAGTTTTATT
>Ga0265299_10001080_pt1 | contig 32694 bp, 21 predicted proteins | sample AusTroGonzalo_MG_4_FD_193485 | JGI IMG/M metagenome (GOLD analysis project Ga0265299, IMG submission 193485) | Bovine rumen microbial communities from tropical cattle in Woodstock, Queensland, Australia - Gonzalo_02 | ecosystem: Host-associated > Mammals > Digestive system > Stomach > Rumen ... | reverse complement strand
TGAATATAATATAAACAAATTACCAAACCTTATTTTACCAAATCACGGGGATGGTAGAATAGTTGAGGATTATAACAATGATGTTTATATTTTTGACGATTATAATGAGATTGTAAATCTTAACACCGTTAGAATTTCCGACGCATTAAAGAAAAATGTAAACCAACCATATATTAGTTGGACTGGTTCAGTATATGCAAAAGGAACTGGTAACTATTATAATCCTCTTGAAAAATATTACTATGTTAATTATACTGACGAAGTAATTAAAACTGACGAGAGGGGTAAATATATCAATATGCGAACCGTTGATACTGACGAGTTCCAGAATGGTGATAAGCGACAAAGATATAATGGTAATTCCGAACAGTATGATGGTGAAATGGTCCATATTATGTATGAAGATGAAGGTGGAAAATTATTACTTGATGCTGACAATGAATTTGATTCATTTACATCCGTAGTTGATAAGAAAAACTTAAATAAGAAAAGTTTGTTATACAAAACAAATGAGATATTTAAGGATCATAAAATTCATACGATATATGGTGAACATCCAGTAAATTTACCATTTGGAATGGGTAATTTTGTTTCAACAGCCGATACTGAAACATCTACAATAGATACAGCAAAAACTGGGGTAGGACGTTCAAGAGGTAAAAATTTATTAAAAAAGAAACCAAATAATTCTTCAACTAATGGATATGACAATCCATTCTGTCGTGTTTGGACATATCATAATCAGTATGATAAAGTTAATAAGTTGGTACGTCCATTTACAAAGGATAATGGTACTGCATATGATCTTCGTGAGGTTCAGGCTATGAATAATAATCATAGGGCTTTTATTAAACATGGTGCCATTGCAGAAGCATTGAATTTAGATGGTGGAGAATATTTAGCAGATAACACTGTTTTAAGAAAAACTGGATATGTTAATATTACCCCAAGTTCAACAGATCCAACAGACAAGGTTGATATTAAGAAATGTATGTTTTCAATTGAAAACCTTGCTTGGAAAGATGTACCAGATAGACCAGAAAATTTATCTAAGGAACAGAGAGGACCACATGGAGGTAGAATCATGTGGTTCCCACCTTATGATCTTAATTTCCAGGAAAACGTAAACGTTAACTGGGATTCTAATACCTTTATTGGTCGCGGTGAAAAAATTTATACATATACTAACACGGAAAGAACAGGCACACTTTCATTTACGTTATTAATGGATCACCCTTCAATTTTGAATGATTTGCATAATGAGGCTGGCCAGGAAAATCCGTCATATTATGACAGTGAAGATGCTGAGGATAAGGTACAGGATATGGAAGGGGATATCTTGCGTTTCTTTGCTGGTTGCAAACCATTAAAGTATAAAACAAAAAAAGTTGAACTAAAAGAAGAAAAACGAGGTGAAGAAGAAGAAAAGGGTGATGAAATAAAGACAGTAAAGATTTATGTATTTTATCCAAATAATTATTCTGGACACCTTTTTAAAACGACTAAAAATTCAGCGGAAGATAAAACAAATGATGCTGATATTGATTTTGCTAAATATTTGATTTGTGGTACAAATACTGGTATTTCAGAAGATGATTTTATTGGTTATGAAATGTATCCAGATAAAAATTATGGTATTTCTGATTTAAATAATGATGATGATGTAATACCAGCATGCAATAAAGTTGAAAGTTATAAAGAATGTAAAGAAGTATATAAAGGTTCTGATTTAGAAAAACGTTTGTTCCGTTATAGAGTTGATTTTGACCTTAGACAGAAGGGTTTAGTTTATGACAATTATAACGACACAAAATCGTTTGGTTTAAACCTTGATGTTAATTCTGTTAAAAATGAACAATTAGGTAATAAAAAAGATGCTGATTATAGTTTTGCTGAATTTTATTATGCAATTGAAAATCTTAAAAAGTCACTAAATAGGACTGATGTTGACGAAGAAGGTATGTCACATATTGAATTTTTATTAAAACAGTTAGGTACTGAAAATAAATTAGATGAAATATGTAACATATTTACGGAAGATTGTGTGTTTGAAGAAATTATTGTTCATGGTGGTGCTACAAAACAAGATCCAAATAACAGTAACAAACTTGCCGACAGACGTGCTGGTGCATTAAGGTGGTATATACGAGACGCATATCAAAAAAGACTTGCTTCAGAGAAAGAATCAGATAAATTTGATATACGAGTTGGCGATTATGATGTACCAGAAGTTAATGGATATTCCAAACACGATATAAATTCTGTAAAACCAAAGAGTGAACGTTACGCAGTTATTGAGGTTAAGTATAAGGTTTCAGGTAGTCAGAAACTATCTGAGACTGACTCAAACACATCACAAAAAGAAGATGCTATTAAACATGCAGATGCAATAAAAAAAATGTATAATGTCATGGTCGGTGTTAGTGAAGTGTTAAAACGTTACAACGATTCTGGTGAAGTAACCGAACAGGGTTTTGTAACTTGGTTTGAAACCGCTGAACGTCAAGGAATAAAATATAACGAAGTTTTTCAAGATGATTATATTGAAAAACATTCTTCTGAATTAGAAGACAATTATGTTCTTTATTGGATGATTAATGATTATTGTGAAAGTGTTTATAAAAAACAAAACGTTGTCGAAGGTGATGTGGTTGATGGTGCAATTGGATATTCAAAAAATATCAATTTGTCTGATAGTATGACTAACAATAGTCTAAATTCAGAATTTCTTGAGTTAGTGGATAAAGTACATACAATTGAAGTAAATGCTATAAATAGTAAAATAACTGATATTACTAACGATAAGGAAAATTATGATCAAAAATTAGAATCATATAATCAACTTGTTGAAAATATTTCAACCCTTAGAAATAAAATTAGGGAAGAATGTAATAAGTTAAATAATTATGATTATGGATCTTCACAATATAACACATTGATTACTAATATTTCTGGTTATATTTCTGATAGAAACGATAGTATTTCAGATTTAGAAACAGTGGCAAATGAATTATTAGAGAGTCAAAATACACTCATTAAAGATCTTGAGATATTGGAACGTATGTGTATTACATCTAGTGGTACCTCAAAAGAAAGGATTGATAAACTACACGTTGAAATTGATGCATTAAATGAACAAATTGTAGCAATTGATTCACAAATACTGGACGAAGAACTGAAAATTGAAAAACAAGAAAATGAACATCTTGACGTTTATATTAGTACAGCACTTAATACTAATAACACATCAAAAATCAATTATACGAAGAGTGAGATTAATAAACTTATCCAGGAAAAAGACAAGTTAATATCTGATAGAAATGAAATTGTAATTAAAAAACAAAATAAGGAAGAAGAACTTACAACACTATTGAAACAAATATTTAATGAAATTAAAATTGTAAATACACACGTTTCTACGGTTGGTGATGTTATGTATCTTTTCAATCGAATGCTTCCATTGTTTGAAACAGATGATAAGTCATTATATAACAATTTAATAAATACTAATTCAAGTACCTGGAAAAGAGATGAAGAAATATTCAACCGAATAGAATTGTCTTATAGTTCCAAATTTAATAATTTAGTAAGCGGCTTTATTATAAATGAAACAACAACTCCAGAAGATAAGAACATTACTTTCTGGACGATGTATGCAATCCAGTTACTTATTCAATGGATAGAGTTGGAAGTTTGTAAACAAAATCCAGAAAAGTCATCAGATGATTTAATTGAATCCGTTAAACAGGTGTTAAAATCAATGGATACAGAAAGTTCAGACGAATTAGTTTATTTAATTACTTTACTTGTTGCCAAGACAAGAATTAACGATGAGCCTGAAAAACGGTTTAATATTTACGGTATTTTAAGTGATATTGTTGATATTAAAAATATAACAGAAAACAACTATGCATTCCCTGAAACAAATAAGTTTATTGAAAGCAATGCACCAACACAGGAAATGGCAAATTCTGCTGTTATTGAGTTAACTCATGTTTTGAATGCCCGTGCCGAAGGCTATAGAAATGAAGCAAATCAAAATATGTTAGCAGATGGTCAAACACCAGAAAGTGGAAACTTCATTATTTCTGAAAACAATGGGGAGCCAGAAGAAACTGAGGTAGAAGATTCAGCAGCAAATGACGTACTTCTATTAGATGTCGCTTCGTATAGAGAAAATGGACATAGATACGAAACCGAATCTGAATACTTTAGTAAATTAAAGGATAGCGATCCAATAATTTTCAAACAGATTAAGGATAAGATTAAGTATTTTGATCCAGCATTCCATTCAATGTCTCCAGAAGGTTTCAATGCTCGTTTAACATTCTTACAGCAATGTACTAGACAGGGCCATACAGTTGAATTACAAACAAGCAATACACCTGGGGCACCAACTGCAGGTAACTTAGCATTTGGTAGAATGCCAATATGTGTATTGAGAATTGGTGATTTTATATATAGTAAAATTATTATTAATTCAATGTCGATATCATATGGTGATGGTGGTATGCAATGGGATTTAAATCCAGAAGGTGCTGGCGTACAACCAATGATGGCAAAGATAAGTATGCCTATTACAATTCTTGGTGGTCAATCACTTGAGGGTCCAATTAACAGACTTCAAAATGCTGTTACATTTAACTATTATGCTAATACTGGTGTTTATGATAATAGGTCGGATAGAGCAAAACCAGTGTTTGAATTTAATGAGGAAATCCAGACAAGTGATAAAGATACTAAATCACAGACAGTTGAAACTAGTGAAGCAGTAGCATCTGAAAATAAACCAATTTCAGACAATAAAACAAGTGGTAAATATAGAACAGATCATTATTATACTTGGAATCCTATGAATAGTAAGTAATATTGAAAAATAACAGAATAAACGTATATTTTAACATATGGCATACGATAGATATTCAAAATTTAAAATAAATGGTACAATTAAAACGGTTCCAGGATTAACCCTGGAACCAAAAAGTACTGACTACTTTGAAACATACTCGTTAGGACAGAGTAGATTGGATTTGATTTCTTACGAATATTATGGGGATCCAAGTTATGATTGGTTAATTATGCTTGCAAACCCAGAATATGGTAGTTTGGAATATCAAATTCCAGATGGTAGTGTATTAAGAATACCATATCCACTATCAACAACAATTGAAGATTACAATAACAAGATTTCTCAGTATGAGATTCTTTACGGATATGACAATTAATTATGGCACAAAAATTAGGACGTTTAGTTTATATTGAACCAAATCTATTTGCAGAAGAACAAGGTATTAAATTTGGTAGTAGTAGAACGCCAGAGACACGAAACAATAGAACATGGAATCCAGAGGATTTTAATATATCCGTGGATTTACAGGTTGTTGTTCCTAATCGAGGACAAAAAAACAGTGATGGACAGACATTTCCAGTTACTATGGATTCTCTTGGACAATATACATCTTTTTTGGGCGGCTCCCACATTGATAAAAGTATACCAAAAAAAGATGGTGGTAATTACTTAACTACTGAATATACCGAGGCTTCTTATAGTGAGATTAGGGCTGGAAATGTTAGTACAACCGAATCATTGGGTATTTCATCTATTGATATTCGTTTTGATGCACATTTCTTTCCACAAGTAACCATGAAACTTACGGATGTTCGTGGCTACTCATTGTTTATGCCCGCAGAAGAGGAATATCAAGCACAAGGACCAACTGGTAGATATAACTCAGGCAATGCAAGTAAACCAGGCCGTCCATACACAAATTTATTCAAAGCGGTATTCCATTTTCCATATCCACAATTTTTATTAACAATTAAAGGATTTTATGGTAATAAAGTTACATTTATCCTTGCTGTAAGTGATTTTAAAACAGCACTTAACGGGCAAAATGGTAATTTTGATGTAACAATTTCATTTATTGGTTATATGTTTGGTTTATATACTGACATTCCAATGAATTATATTCTTATTGCCCCATACATTGATTCTAAAGACGGACAATTGTTACCGAATTCATATTGGGAGCAACAGGCAAGTAGATTTGTATCGAGAACTGCTAATTCAAATAATCCAAATGATGCAACAACTGAAAGAATACCAACTTTTATTGAGTTGGCTAGAAATTTTGCTGAATTGAATATTACAAGTGATGATGTTTCTGGAACCGACACTGAAAAGTACAACAACTATTTAAGTGCATATAACAATTTAAATAGTATTATTACATTGTATGAAGAAGTGGTTTATGATTTTGGTAGAGATATAAATTTGTATGTAAATTCAGGATCGACCGATAAAAACAATATTTACATTATTCAGAATAATACAGAATATAATTGGAATCAAAAAACTGGTAAAGCAAAAGCATTGTATGATAAAATAAAAAGTTATAAAGAAACATATGATGGCTTTGAATATATGAGCGGGTATACACTTAATTACCCATTCTTAACAAAAGCGTTTACTGAAAACAAAGACGCTAAAATTGAAACCAAAGATATGATTTCTATGTATGTTAGTTCAAAAGATAAAAAATTATATCTAACTGACAAACATAGTGATTTGCTTTTTAAAGATGGAACGACTGAGATAATATATAACGGTGATAAGGGTGCTCATTCATTAGACGGTAACTTAACAAAAACGATTAAGTCTTTAATAAAAAATGAAGACACATCATATACCGTTTTAGCATTCCCTTCAGTTGAGTGGATAAATGATGCTAAAACAAAATTAAATGCAATTGGAGAAGCAAAAAAGGCTTCTATGGAGGATGCTGCAAAATCGGCAACTGAAGTATATAGTAATAAACTTGGATATTCATTAACCATTGAAAATGTGTTCCGCATGCTTTTTGCACATGTAGAATGTTTCTTTTATTACTATTTGAAAGAAACAATTGAGGCTATAGTAAATGAAAATCCACAAAGAACTTTTACAAGTTGTGGTTTAGACATCGCTGATACAGACTCAAGTGTTAATACTTCAGATCCAAATACTTTTGTAACTCCGTTCCCAGCATTATTTAAGAAAGATAGTAGAAGAGAGTTATTATATCCTGGAGACAAGGTTAAAATTGAAGCCACATTGGTTGACAAGATATACGATGCGTCAAAAATGTGTAGTGACATGGTGGCCGAACTTAATGAATTAATGGCACAACAAGGGGATTTTTATGGTTCAGATGAAACAGTAATTACTCAACCTGAATCATCAGAATCACAGCATTTTATGTTGCCGATATCATTTAACAATAGTTTTACACCATTAATGTTGACTGACGCATTTTGCAACAATAAAAATCCGTATAGTTTAATTCCGTTAAATAAAAATGATGAAACAACATATAGTTTCGCAGATGAGATTTTATATATGTCTTATTTGCGCTACTGTGCATACCTAATGTCAATTGATGATACTTTATTTGATTTATCCGACTTAGAGAAATATTTTGTTGAAACGGAATTTCAAAACATAACAAAAGCCTTTCCAAAACTAGATAAGAGTAGGATAGAACGAATAACTAAATTGAAAAATCTATTAACTCAGAATAGTTTTAATCATACTGGTATTGATCAGAATCAGAAAAAGGCTATGCAAATTTTAAAGGGCCGTATTGGTGAAAATTTCGATATATCATCATATAAAGAAAATGCAATACTTTGTACTGGATATGATACAACTGAATATAATGTTAAAAGTGATATTGACCAAATAAAACAATATACACAAGATGAATTAAGAGGTGTTTATGTTTTACCAGAAACAACGTTTGATGTATTCAAATCTATGTGTAGTAATGAAGGTTTTAATAAATATAATTATTTGTTTGATTTTAGAGATGCTGATTACAAGACATATGGAAAAACGGTATTGAATAATACTAAGAAATATAATAATACTAGTAGGTTTGGAAATGCGTTGTCAGACAATAGAGTTTGGTTTATTCCAGAAAATGTTCGAGAAAAATTTACAAATGAAATTGATGAGGTTAAACCATTAATTTACAATTCGTTAACTTCAAATGAAGAATATTTTGAATTCATTAAACAAAAAAGGGATAGTTCCGAATATATTGGTGTGTATTGCCCATCGGTTTTCTATAAAACCAAAGATAGTTTTGATAATTTATTTTTATCTGATTTCTTTTGGAAACAAACAGATGAGGGCAAAGCGTTTTTGTTATTATCTTCATTATTAAATTCAAATTTAAATCAGATTCTATATAATGATTCTGATGTAAATGGAGTTAATAAAGGTATGGACCAATTAACAAAAATTGGTGTTAGGACTTATAGAATTAGAAAATTATGGGCATTGTATTATGGTGCTTTAATACATCGTTTGAGAAAACAAATTACAACATTAAACGAACAAACCTGTATCGGCGAAGATATTGTTAAAATGGGCGATTCAAACGACACTTTTGGTATAACAAAAGACGTTTATAATCAATATACCTATAATTCTGTAAGTGGAGAAGGGGACATGGTAAAAATGGGTGAGTATTATTTTCCGACAGAAATTAATGCTGGAATCAATGGTAGAAGAAAATTTACAAAAGATGCACCGCTTTTAACATTTTTATCAACTAAAAACGCAGTTGTATATCGCAATCTATGTTTATATAAACAACTTGGAGATCATCCAGAAAAAGTTGAAAATTTCAGAAACGGAATTTTATATAAAGATGTTATAGAAACACTGTCAGATACATATAGTTCAAAACCATACTTTGTTGGTACTGGTACAAAATTGTATAAGTGGTTAACAAGTATTTTAAAATGGAGTGAATGTGATAGATATACTGAAGGTAATTCTTTTGGCTTAGAAAGTTATTTTTTAGACTGGGTTAAGAATGATTTTAGCAAGTTTTTGGATATTTTAAAAAAGGATTATTTACAACCGTTTGAAAATTCTGGAACCACTAGTATAATTCCAATTGAAGAAAATTGGCTTAAACTTAAGGTTGAAAATAATAGAACAATGCCTATTTTCAAATATTCTGAAGATTATGATTCACCAAGCATGTTCTTGAGTAGATTACAATGTGAACAGGTAACTGTTTTGATGTGTGTCCCAGTAGAACAAGTAAAGGAAATGGCTTATTTCAAAAAGTTATACCATGAAATAGAAAATTATCAGGATGTTGCGGAAAGGATGATGAGTAAGGTATTTGACAAAATTAATGAATATTATACCGACAAGTCAAATGAAACTGATGAAATATATAATATTGGAGAAGAAAATGGTTCTGGTAGTGAAGAAGTGAAGAAAGCAATTTATTATACATTAAAGTCTTTGTATGATAAATGGATTTGTGGTTATGGTAACTTTAACAGGTTTAAACTTCCGCCACCAAATGAGGATCACGACACCAGGGTTAAACGTTATGAGAAGGGTCAAATATCAAAAAGTGGTTATACAGAAATGAATAACTTTTTATTTGTGGATTCATTCTACAACGATATTGGAAACAGATTCTATTGCGAACCTTCTTTGCTATATAATCTTATAATGTCTTGTTTTAATGGAACTTATAACTGTTCAGTATATCAATTTATGTCTAGATTGACACAAGAAAATAAATTATTAATGAAGGCGTTACCAGTATATAATAATTTTTATAATGTGGATACAATCAAAGAAATTTTTACACCACACAACAGTTATGATGTTACGAATAAAAGCAATGAATATCTAGGATATGGTAGTACATATATTATCATGTATACACATGAACCTTCAAAACATTTAAATGAAGAATCGAAGGAAGAAATTGTATATAGGGATGACGGGTTTGATCTTGGAAATACCTGGGGAGATATTGTAAAAACAGATGCGGTTGAGAAAAACTTTGAGGATGGTGACAATGATGTTAAAGTTCCCGTTCCAGCATTTGGTGTAACATATGGTATGCAAAATCAACAGTATTTCAAAGGTATAAACATCAATATGGATAACCCAATGACAACTGACTATGCAATTGCCAACACACTTCAATTGTCTCAGACTGGTGCAAAAGGTGATAAAAACTTTCCAATGGGTATTGGCCAGAATATTTACGCAATTTATTCAAACCGTTCATATACTATAACAGTTGAAATGATGGGTTGTGCTAATATTATGCCGATGATGTACTTCCAATTAAACAATGTACCTATGTTTAAAGGTGCCTATATGATTGTAAGTGTATCACACAGTATTAAGGCTGGCACCATGACAACAACATTTACAGGTATTAGACAATCAATGAATATGTATCCATTTGTTACTTCTGACATTATTCTAACAAGTGTAATGGATCGTATGAATAAACGAGGTATCAGTTTAGGACGTACTAGAAGAGAAGATTCTGGCTATATTAGTGTTGAAGGACATGTTTTTGACGATACTATTGGAATTAAATTGGATAATGCTTTAGATGCAAGTAAATATCAATGGAAACAAGGCAGTCATGCAACACCATATCCATATAGAAGTAGGGGTGGTGTAAAACCAACAAAAATTGTTCTACACTACACAGCAGGACCTTCTTCAAAAGATGGCGCGGCTGGAAAATTAGTAAAAGATTGGGTTAACAAATGGAACGGAGGAGGCGGTGGTTCCGCTGATTTTGGAGTTGATGACGGAGGAATATATCAATTTACTCCAGATATCGATACCTGGTATGCTTCTTGGTGTAATGGTGGTGATCATCAAGCAGACGGACGTGGTGGCCGTACAGATTGGGATAAACCAGGCTATTCAAGGGGTATTGGTATAGAAATGTGCTCAACTTTAAAGAATGGAACAAGTTATTTGGTGCCAAATCATGACGGATGGTATTTTTCCACCGCAGTTCTTAATAATACCGCTAAGTTGTGTGCTAAATTAATTAGACATTTTGGCTGGAAATGTGAAACTATTGAAGATATAGACAAGATTATTTCTACACACTATAGGGTTGCTGGTAAAAAATGTCCAGGTATACGTGGTTGGAATAACGGCCAATGGAATCAAACACAAGCAGACGCTAAAGGTAATGCAATTCCAATACCAAATTCGTTTAATAATGAAGATAAGTTTAAAGAATTTAAACAACTTGTCTTTAATGCACTTAAAGTTTATAAATAATTAACTTTTTATATATTTGTGGTATGAAATACATTGGTAGAATTATCACAAATAGCAAAACGGTTGATACGTTAGATTACGTCGAGGTTACAAATAACAAATGTGATCTCGACTTTTCTGTACCTACACTAATTATAGGTAAGAAAAATGCAATAGACATGTTCGGAGAGGAAAAAATTAAGGTTTTAGACCGAAAAATACAGAATAATGTCTATTGGACTTATGGAAAAACTGAAAAACGGAATGTTTTCGAGACTGATTTAGCAAAATTCAATGAAAATCTGATCAAAAACCTTAAGAAAAACGTGAAATACACCTTTTTTAACGTCCTTTCCGAACCATTATCACGTGTAAAACGTTTTATTTCGTTTATGAATAGCGAAAAAGACAAAATTATCTATATCACAGACAAACATATGTATATTTTATACAATAATGTTGTCTACGGAGTGTCATTAGACGATATTGAGTATGTAAAAGTGGATAAAAATAAGGTTATTGAGCGAATAAAATCAAATAAGCATAATCATGTCATAAATAATATGAAGTTTTTGTCCAATAAAATGAAGAAATATATAAAAGATGATAAAATATTAGTCCCATACCTCTATTTTGTTGCAAATTAGCACATTTTTCTGACTTCGAAAGTATTTATAATAAAAAATATATAATGATGTGGTATAATTAGTGTTTTTTAACTAATAATGCCTAATGAAATATTAGTAAAAGAGTATGTTTATTTTTAAGAAAGCAAGTCACTTAAGTCAAAAACACTACAATCCAGTACACAAGAAGGTAGTGGTGACAAAAAAGGTTGAAAAACCTGTTGAAATTGTAGATACTATTCCAGAAGTTGTTGAGGAAAAGAAAACTCGTACAACCAAAAAGGCTCCAGTATTGAAAGAGGAAGAAAAATCAGAAGAATAATAAACCAATAAATAATATTTTATTATGATTAACGAAAATATGCTAAACAATGCGCAGAATATACTTGATAGTATGTCTAACCCTGTAACAATTAAGCGCATCAAGAAAGATAAGGGTTTAATTGAACGCACAGAAAGCGAAAAAATAATTTTAGCCGAAGATAATCGTCAAGTATTATTGGGATAATATGGAAGAGAACAAGCAAATTATTGTTGAAGGATGGACTGACCGTTTTCAACAAATTATGGAATACACTATGACAGCCAAAAACGGCGGTAAACGCGTAGTTGAGGCTGGTGATGATGATCCTAACGCTGCTCCTGGAGGTGATCCCGCAGCAATGGGCGGTGCTCCTGGTGGTGATCCAGGAATGGGTGGTATGCCAGGTGGAGACCCAGGTATTGGTGGTGCTCCTGGAGGTGATCCAGCAGCAATTGGTGGCGCTCCTGGTGGAGACCCAAGTATGGCTGGTGGTGATCCTAATGCCGCTGACGGTGGTGCACAACCTCCACAGGGATTTAATCCACAAGGTGGTGACCCTATGATGGGTGGAGATCCTATGATGGGTCCAGATATGGGTGGTGCTGATCAAATGCAACCAGACGACGAAGTAATCGACGTTGATGATTTGATCAATGCACAGGAAGACACCGAGGATAAAGTAGAAAAACTTGGTGATAAGTTTGATAAAGTACTACAAGCACTTGGTTCATTTGAGGAACTTATACGTTCTAACGATGAAAAAATTGAAAATTTGAAGGTTGAATTTGAAAAGAGAAACCCAACTCAGATTGAAAAACTTGGTATGCAAGCGTCAAAGTCATATCCGTTTAATGTTACTCCAGAAGAATACTGGAAAGAGAAGGAAGCAACATCTAATTACCGTACAGAAGATGATGACAACGGTAAAGAACAAGGACAATATGTAATCACAAAGAACGACGTTGAAGGTGATACAAATTGGAAGGGTATTGCAGATTCATTAAACGATGATGACTTTATGTACAATCAAACTTTGAACAAGATTCTTAGAATGTAAAAGTGTCGTAATATGTTTTTGTAACAATTAACGACGAATGTAAACAAAGTCATAAAAAAAATGATAGCCGAAAGTAATTTTCGGCTATTTTTTGTTATTATCTATATATTTATATATAGATAAAATTTTTGCTGAGAGATTAAACTTTTTTGTAATATTTTTTATATAATTGTATTAGCCGAAGACCTTGGCAAAATTTATCTGACTAAAATAATTTGACTAGAAAAATAAAATTTTAATGGAAACTAAAAATGTAAACAACATTACTGTAGAGGTAATGGAAGAAGAAGTAAAACCAAAAGAGGTAGCAGAACAACCTAAAACTGCAGTATTTAATCCAAAGAACTATCTAAATCTAAAATTGGATGACACAAAGGGTGAAACACATCGAGAAATAAAAATTCGTGTGTTACCTATCGACAAAGATTCAAATTCCCCATTTAAACGTTTTTATGCTCATAATCTTACGGTAGATAAGACTATTTCTGAAAGCGGGCACAAGAGTTACATCTGTTTGGAAAAGACAGATGACATTGATCATGATCAATTTGGTTGTGATTGCCCTTGTTGTCAGATTAACCGTGCTGAATATAAACTGTTTAAAGAGGCAACAGACAGCGTTGAGAAGGAAATCCACAAGAAACGTTCAGTGCAGTATTTACCAAGCGAATATTGTGCAATGCGTGTGATTGAGCGTGGTCACGAAGAGGATGGTCCTAAGTTCCTTAAGTTTGCAGTACGTTCAGACGGTAAGGACCTTATGAATATGATCAAAAATCTTTATAAGATTCGCCGTGACGAAAGTATTAACGACGCATTGGAGGAATACGGAGTGGACGACGCTTCAAAACTCCCAGAAGAGTTCGAGCCGACAAACATTCTTGATTTGTATACAGGTAAGGACCTTCAAATTAACGTTGACGCGGTGTATGACAAACAGGGTAACAAGACAAATAAGACCAGTTTGTCCATTATTGACTGTGGTAAAGAGAAACCACTTACTCGTGACGAGAACCTGTTCAATCAGTGGGTAAATGACGAAAAAATTTGGACGGATGTATTTGCAGTTAAGCCTTATGACTATATTAGACTATTAGTTGAAGGCAAGGTACCTTATTTCAATAAGAAAGAAAACAAGTGGGTAGAATGGATTCCAAAGGACCAACTTGATAAGGATAAGGTATATGAGGAAGACGAGGCTAATGAGGAAATCAAGAAAGCCGAGGAAAAAGCAAAGCAGGCTCCTCAAGTACAAACTACTAATGATGATGACGATATTCCATTTTAATTATGAGTAAAACAAACTTATCGTTCCTATTTGGGACTATGAATAGTGGTAAATCAGCACAACTTCAAATGAAGGCTCATAACTTTGAGGAACGAAAAATACCGTTTATTATTATTAAAAGCACAATTGACACCAGAGACGGTACGGCTGTTATACACAGCCGACCTCTCGGTGATCGAGAGTGTATTGCAATCAAGAAAAACGAGAATCTATTTAAACGTGTTTCAAAAGAATTAACCGAAAAGGGTAAAATTAAATATGTTCTTGTTGATGAGGCACAATTTTTAACAGAAAAGCAAGTTGACCAGTTGTCAGATGTAGTTGATTATTTGGATATAAATGTAATTTGCTACGGTTTAAGAAGTGACTTTAAGACAAAACTGTTCCCTGGTTCAAAAAGACTATTTGAAATTGCGGATACATTAGAAGAATTGAAATCAACATGTTCTTGTGGAGAAAAGAATCTATTCAATGCCAGGATAGATGAAAACGGTAATGTAGTTACTAAAGGTTCACAAGTCGAAGTTGGTGGAGAGGATAAATATCTTGCCATGTGCAGGAAATGTTATAAAGAAAAAACAAAGTAAGAAAAATGAAATGTATTAACGGAATATGCGGTGACATTTGTGGTCAACCGATGGAATTTACAAAAGATAAAATTAAGGACTATGAATTATTGTCATTAGTCAGTAAGTTTACCGATGATACCGTTATGACCATTGCTAATATGCGTTGGTTAATTTCAGGTGAATTAACACCAGAACGTTTAGTTAAAGAAATGGCTGAACTTGGTGCTTTCTATTGGTATGCTGGCTATGGTGGTAGATTTTATCAATGGTTAAAAGGTAAAGATGGATATTTACCTTATAACAGTTGGGGTAATGGTAGCGCAATGCGTGTTTCTCCAGTAGGATGGTTTTTTGATACGGAAGAAGAAGTATTGAAGTATGCAGAAATGTCTGCTGCAGTAACTCATAATCACCCTGAAGGTATTAAAGGTGCCCAGGCGACAGCAATGTGTATCTTCCTTGCTCGTAAAGGTGCAACAAAGGATGAAATCAAAAAGTATGTTGAAGATAAGTTTGAATATAATTTAGACAGAACAGTTGAAGAGATTGTTCCAACATATAAATTTGATGTATCTTGTCAGGGATCAGTACCAGAATCGATTATTTGTTTCCTTGAGTCTGATTCAGTAAGAAAAGCAATTCAAAATGCAATTTATATGGGTGGTGATACCGATACAATGGGTATGATTGCTGGTAGTATTGCAGAAGCATTCTATGGAACAGATGAAGATTTGTTCGATGAATGTTTACAAAAGACATCATTTCCACACGAATTTGTTGAAACAATTGAAACATTCAATAAAGTATTGGATGAACGGAATAATGATGGAATAACTTGGTAAAAAATAATTAACAATATAAAATTTTAATATTATGGCAGGTAGACAACCATTAAAGAAGAAAGAAGTATCATCTTTCAGTATAAAAGACTTTAAAACTAATTTCCTTGGGGAAAAAACAGCAAAAACAGCCGATAAGGAACTAGAATGGCTTATTATGCCAGATGCATTCCAGCAGGCAGTTAAACTCCCTGGTATTCCAATGGGTAGAACTACAATGGTTCGCGGTTGGTCAGATACAGGTAAGAGTACATTGAAGAATTTGGTAATTGCAGCGGCGATTAAGCAAGGCGCACTACCAGTTATTTTTGAAACAGAAGGTAATTTTGACTTTTTATATGCCAAGGACTGTGGTATGGACATTACACCAGTATATGGTAAAATTGTTGATGAAGAAACTGGTGAAGAAAAGGATGGTATTGTAAACTGGGAAGGAAACTATATTCTTTTCACTCCTACGAAGATTTGTGAGTTCTGTGGTAAAATGGATTACTCAACAGGAAAAGAGGGCACAAAACAAAGAAAAGTGGCCGTTATCGAGGATTTAGGATATATTATCAATACACTACTTGACAAACAAGACGATGGTGAACTTCCAGTACCTCTTGTATTTATCTGGGACTCTGTTGGTAGTGTTCAATCATGGAAGTCACTTCAAAGTAAGGTTGGTAACAATATGTTTGATGCTGGTGCCATTAACACAGTATTCAAACCAATATTTGCACGTATTGCCTCATCAAAAGAACTTGGTGCTCCATATACAAATGCAATGTTTGTGGTAAATAAGGTTTGGAAAGACAACCAGAATAGTGTAGGCGGTGCAACAGCAATTGCAAACTCAGGTGGTGAAGCATTCCAATACGGCGTACGTCTCCAGATTCATGTTGGTGGTGTAGCAAAGGCTGGTACAAAGAAACTTAAGGCAATTTATAAGGGCGAGGAATATCAGTATGGTACTGTAACCAAGATTGCAGTTTTTAAGAACCAATTGCCAACACCTTATAACATTACATATAGTGGAACAATGTGTTGTGTTCACAACGGAATTATTTCCGAAGATGAACTTAATGATTACAAGAAAACTGAAATTCCAAAGATTATCGAAGAGAAGTTTAATGAAAAGGTCGATGCAAACGACATCCAGTTCAATGAAGTTGGTGAAGTTGATATGACACCAGTAGAATCTTAATAAAAATGGGGGCCATTTTGGTTCCCATTTCTATTTATTGATAAATAATATTCAATAAATTAAAAAAGTTATGGCAGAATTACAAGAAATAACATGTACAGCAAAACGTGTTGAAGGGAAAGATGGGCACGTAGGAAACGGAGTTGAGTATGATCCGATCAATACCCACATCACAAAAGCAAAAAATAGAGAAATAAAATACATCGTAATCCATTATACTGCTGGCACAAAGTCTACTGCAGGTAGTGCTAAGGCAGAGAGACAGGTGTTTTTAGACAGAGAGGCATCTGCAGACTTTGTTGTTGATAATGAAACAATGCTCCAGGTTAATCCAAATCCACATGATTATTATTGCTGGGCCGTTGGAGACGGAAAAGGTAAGTATGGTATTACAAATAAGGATTGTGTAAGTATTGAAATTTGTTCAACATTAAAAAAGGGGACATCATTTAAGGTACCTAACCATGAAGGCTGGTCATTTACGAACCAGGCGTTGTATAATGCATTAGAATTAACAAGGATTCTAATGTCTATTTATAATATTCCTATTGAAAGAGTTATACGTCACTACGACGCTTCTCATAAGTCTTGTCCTGGCCTTTTAGGCTGGAATCCAGGAACAATTTATGATCCAAAGACAGAAAAAGCAACAAAAAAGAAAAATACAGAAGAAGAGTGGGAATTATTTAAACAAAGATTGATGGACGTTTAAAATTTTTTGTATATTTAACATATGACAAAAGCAATTAGAAAACCTTTCAATCAAAGTAGGGAAAGTAAACGTTATGTAATAGACGGAAAAGAGATACGTGACTCAAGAAGCATAGCCACGTTGCTTTTTATTGTCCGAGGTGAAGGTGACAATAGAGAGGTTTTGTGTGTTAAGAGGGGTCCATCTGTAAAAGGAACTGGACGTTGGGCAATTCCGTGTGGTTATCTTAACTGGGATGAAAGTATCTACGAATCCGCTTGTAGAGAAGCATATGAAGAGACTGGAATCGAGATTAGCCCAAAAGAAGTAACACTTATAAGTGTTTTTGATCAATATAAGACAAAAACACAGAATGTAGTATTGTGCTTTTATACAAAATACGAAGGTACAGACTACGAAATACCTGAAAATATACAAGAATTCTCATTGAACGAGGTTAGTGAAGTTAAATGGGTAAAAATAAACGGCGAGGATGGTATGAAACTACCTTCAGAAACGAAAAGACTGTTGAAAATCGTCGATAATATGGAAAAAAGTAATAATTAGTGGCACAACCAATACGTAAAACAATACAAGATACACATCCAGACCTTATCAAAGAACCAGACGAATATACCTTAATTGTGGATGGAAACTCATTGCTATTTTCATGCTTTGCTGATACAAAGATGAATAGTGATGGGGTTCATTATGGTGCTGTATTCCAATTTTTACTCCAACTTAGAATGCAATTTATGAAAAAAGACTTTGATTATGTCTATGTATTCTTTGATAATGAGTTTTCAGGCTGGTTGCGTTGGAACTTGTATAAGCCTTATAAGGGAAATCGAGACAAACACTATGAAGATTATGCTGTTTCAGACTATATGAAGCAGTGTAATGCCAATATCCGAGCAATGCAGACATATTTGTTCAACAAACAAAAGAAAAAGCGTGAGGAAGAAGGAAAACCAGTAATAGCCAGGAAGAAAAATGCAACAGAAGAATTCATAGATGCAAATTTTGATCGAGAACGAGATATATTGTGTCGTTATTTTAACGAATTGTATATCCGTTGGTATATAGACGAGGTTGTAGAGGGTGATGACCTGATTGCATACTATTGTAAGAACAAAAAACCTAATGAGAAGATAGTTATTGTCACTGGTGATATGGATTTATCGCAACTCCTGGCTGATGATATTTGCATTTATGACCTTAAACAGAAGAAATATATCACAAAATGGAATTATCCTTCTTATTATGGTATAGTTCACGAGAATATAATGGTTAAAAAAGTGTTCTGTGGTGATGTCAGTGACAATATTTCCAATATTAACGGCTTATCAGAGGCTAAATTCTTTGAAATTATGCCAGAAGTAAGGCAAAGGAAGGTAACTATTGAGGAAGTTAAGGATAGAGTCAAAAATTTGATCGATGAACGCATAAAAAATAAGAAAAAACCGTATAAGGTCTATGAGAATATCTTAAATGGTGTAGCAAATAAAGAATATGATGGTGATTTCTACGAAATCAATAAAAAAATTATAGATTTGTCTGAACCGTTATTAACTGATGAAGCAAAAGAGGAAATGGATGCGATGAGATACGCTCCTATGGACCCAGAAGATAGGTCTTTTTCCAATCTTTACAAATTGATCAATGAAGATAAGATAGAAGAAATAATGGGCGAAACTAAATTTGCAGCATTTTTCAATATTTTTAAGCGATTAGAGGCAAAAGAATTGAAAAGATACAAAGAAAATTGTTGATTTTTCAATCAAAAATTTGTATAATTAAAGTAAAGAAGCCACTCGTAAAGGGGTGCGTGTGGTAAATAGTAATAATCTACCCCGATATTTCATTTAAATGGCTGAAAAAACTATTCAGGAAACAAACAGTGATCAAATGAAAGAACGATTTTCATTCGTTTTAACCGTAAACGGTAATATCGTATGTAAACGTTACTTTAGGATCAACGGATTCAAGAACGAATCCGAATCATCAGTAAACCTCGCTGGTCATTATTTTGAACGCGTCGGTTCTGCTGAAGAATTTACAGAGGTTAGGGGTGCTCTTGAGCATTGCGTTGACCTAATCCATAAGGACTTGGTGTATAAGTCTAATGTTTATCTTTGGAATACTGCTCCTCAGGTGTTCGACACGGTTGAACAAATGAACGAGTATCTTAAGAAAAACCCGCATAGACTTAAGTCTGCAACTTATATCGTTATTCGCGAGCCGAATTTGGTATATGTTTGGGACGAGAAAGGTACTTTGGACCTTTACAATCAGGACGGTAAGCCTGTAGAACCTTACGAGAACGTTTTCAATGTATCAGATTACGTCGGCGGCATTGATAACGATTCTAAGAACGAACTTAAGTTCGCATTCTATGACAACGGTCAGGAAATTTGTTCCAAGGTATGGGATGCCAATGTTTATCCTCGCTTCGTGCGCAATAACATTGACCTTTCAAACACAAAGAACAAATATAAGCAGAACGACCAGTTCTCTATTGTTGAGGCAACATTAGTTGACCTTATGATTAAAGATCGCCAAGACCTTATTCCGTTGATTGTACGCGAGTTCTGTCGCGCTTGCAGTCTTGACGACAAAAATGATTACGTAACTACGCTTAACGGTTACAATCTGAACTATAACCAGACAAATAGCCGTAGATACAGCGCAATTGAGCGTAAATTGCGTAAAAAGACAGAGGAATATCTAAGAACGGTTAAAAAGTAGAGAGAGGAATAGCACAATATGGCGAAAATTGTAAAAAATAGTCTTGGTTTTCTGGGAGTAGATTTTCAATATAGGCTAATTAGTGCGTTCATCAACGATGGGGATTTTTTTAGGGACCTTTCGTCAATAATTGACCAAAATATGTTTACGGAATCATATTTGAGGACAATTGTTGGCATCATCAAAGAATACTTTTCAAAGTATAATAGTGTTCCAGACTATGAAATGCTTTCGATTAAACTTAATCAGAAGGCGACTACAGAGGATGAAAAACAATATTATAATGAAGCCATAGAAAAATTACGTTTAACTTCAACTTCTGGCTATAAGGAAATTGAAGATATGGCTGAAAAGTTTTTCAAACAACAAAACTGGCTCAGAGTATCAAATGAGATAAAAAGGGTTGTTGGTGATGGGGGTCTTGATAATTACGACGAACTAATGGGCGTTGTTGAAGAAGCGATGGCTGTGGGCCGTCACGAAAAACACGAATACTCCCCTTTCGAAAGTATTGAAGAAGATTTGTCACCCGAAAATGTGGTAACGATACCGACTGGTATTGACCAGTTGGATGAGGGCCTTGGTGGTGGTTTGGACAAAGGTAAGGTTGGTCTTATCATATGTCCAATGGGTGCTGGTAAAACCAGTATGACCACCTGCATAGCCGCATACGCTGCAGCATATAAATGCGCAACGAATGGTTACCAGGGTTACAAAGTACTTCAAATATGTTTTGAGGATAAACCACGTGATTTAAAGAGGAAATACATTTCAAAAATTTCTTCAGTAGAAACCAAAAGCCTTAACGAAAGTAGAGAAACTACTGAAAAAGTAATTGAAATACTTCATAATTCGAAGGATCTTGACGTTATTAATAATAACGTGCGAATTTTGAAGTTACCTACTGGTGAGGTTACAGCAACAGATATTAAAAACGAAATAATCAAGAAAGCCAATGAGGGATTTAAGGCTGATATGGTTATTGTTGACTATTTCGAATGTGTCGAATGCGAACCTGGAACTGGAAAGTCAGATATTACTACCAGGGAAGGTAAGACAATGCGTAAGTTTGAGACAATGGCCGAAGAACTTGATATCGCATTATGGGTACCTACTCAGGGAAATCGAGAAAGTATTACTACGGATTTAGTTACAAACGACAATGTTGGTGGTTCCATTAGAAAAAATCAGATTGCACAGGTTGTAATTAGTATTACACGATCTGTGGATGACATTAAGAATAAACGTGCAGCAATAGCAATTCTTAAAAACCGTAGCGGCGGTGCTGGATTAGTATTAAACGGTGTATATTTTGACAATGGCACCTGTACTATTCAGTGTGACGGAGTTGTAAATTTCGACAGTCCATTGGCTTACAATGAATATGCCGAAGGAGTTCAAGAAGAAAATGAACGCGCTGCAAACAGGTTTATAATGTCACAAATAAATTCTTAATTTTTTTTTAATACACGAACATGCCTGTATTATAAAGGGTTATACGGATACCAGGTTTTTTCTCGTAAAAAATCCTGGTATTTTTTGTACTTTTTTTAGTATAGTTGGTTTATTTATTTCTATAACAAAATGGTAAAAGTATGAAAGTAATAAAAATTGACGGAAAAATTGAAGATTATGACTTTCTCAAGATACAACGCGCTGTAAATAAAGCATTTAAGTCTTGTAAGAAAGAACCGAGCGAAAGGCTCATGGAACAATTAAAAGAGGAATTTGACCGATATATTGAGAAATGTGAAGGTTTATGTGAGGTTCCTGTAGATGAGATTAAAGACATTATCGAGAACTTCCTCATAAAGAAGAATCAATATGATGTTGTTAAGGCATCAATTCGAGAACGTGAGAGGAAAGAAAAAGTAAGACAACAAAAAAGTAAGTTAGTTAAGGGTGTTAGAGAAAAGTTAGAAGCAAAGAATATTCAAAATCAAAACGCCAACCTCGATGAAAGTTCATTCGGTGGAAGAATGGGAGAGGCAAACAGAGTGGTTACGAAAGAAATGGCACTTGATTATTGTATGACTGAAATGTCAAAGAATAATCATTATAATAATGAGATTTATATTCACGACCTTGATAGTTATGCAGTCGGAATGCACAATTGCTTGACGATACCTTTTGATAAGTTGCTTGCACGTGGATTTGATACTAGACAAACTGACGTTCGACCAGCAAATTCTGTTAACACAGCATTCCAATTGGTTGCGGTTATATTCCAGTTACAAAGTTTACAACAGTTTGGTGGTGTTTCTGCTAGCCACATAGACTGGACAATGGTACCATACGTAAGAAAATCATTCAGAAAACACGCTAGAGACTGGTATGAGGACGTATGTGATATGACTAAAAAAGAAGCAAGAAAAAAAATAGTAGAAATTGAAAAAGAATGTGGACCTTTACAGTTTGATAACGAAAAGTTCGAAAAGAACTATCCAGATGTATATAAGTTCGCATACAGACAAACAGAAAAAGAGACATACCAGGCTGTAGAAGGTATGTATCACAATTTAAATACACTTCAATCACGTAGTGGTAATCAATTACCATTTACAAGTATCAATTATGGCACCTGTACACTACCAGAAGGTAGAATGGTTATCAAGGCAATACTAGAAGTGTCTATAGAGGGCCTTGGGAGGCTCCACAAGACACCAATTTTCCCTTGTGGTATATTTCAATGTAAGAAGGGTATAAACCGTGCTGAGGGCGATATAAACTATGATCTATTCCAATTAGCGTTGAAGTCAACAGCAAAGAGATTATATCCTAATTATGCAAACTGCGACTGGACAGTTGGTCAATCATGGTTTAAGAAGGATAGAGAAGATAAACAAGCATATATTGACTCATTAAGTCAAAAAGATAAAGCAAAATTATCCGAGTTACTTGAAAAATATCCAGATTTCCAAGAAGTTCTTGACTTAGACAAGAATTTACACGTAACATACGATGAGGGTGCAGATGAATTGTTCTCAACAATGGGTTGCCGTACAGTTAACGGTTTAGACGTTAATTTTATGGAGGTTTATAAGGATTCAGTAAATGCACTTCTTGATGGAAGGCCAGAAGACGTAAACACAACGTTTACATCTGCAGCACAAAAGGATGGTAGAGGCAATATTTGTCCTGTGACTATTATATTACCAACAATCGCAATGGAAGCGTTTGAAATTGTGAGTGAAAGAGTTGGAGAAAAAACCGATCCATCCAAAGATGAAATTATAGAAGAGTTCTTTACTCTCTTGGATGAGAAGATTCACGAAGCAAAGGATATGCTTATTGAACGTTTCAATTGGACATGTAAACAATCAGCAAAGTCCGCTAAGTTTATGTATGAAAATGTTACAATGGAGGGTTATGACGGTAAGAATATTTCCAGTGCATTGAAACACGGAACCTTAACTATCGGCCAGATTGCAATTGCTGAAACATTACAGATTCTTGTTGGCTGTGACCAGACAGAACCAAGAGGTATGGAACTTGCAAAACGTATTGAGAAACTATACAATCAACGCTGTGCTGATTTCAAGAAACAATATGGTCTTAACTTTGGCGTTTATTATACTCCTGCAGAGAATCTTTGCAATACGGCATTGAAGAATTTCAGAAAGAAGTATGGTATTATTAAGAACGTATCAGACAAAGAGTTCTTTACAAACAGTATGCACGTTCCAGTATGGCACGAAATGGATCCATTCAAGAAGATTGATATCGAAAGTGAGTTGACATCATATTCAAATGCTGGCTGTATCACATATGTTGAACTACCTTCTTCTTGTGAACACAATACAGAGGCACTTGAGGTACTTGTTACTTATGCAATGGACCACGATATTCCGTATTTTGCAGTAAATGTACCAAATGATCAATGCCAGGACTGTGGTTGGACTGGAGAAATTGGTGAAGTTTGTCCAATTTGTGGTGGAACGAGCATTCAAAGACTAAGACGTGTTACTGGTTATTTAACTGGTAATTATACAACCGCATTTAATGTTGGCAAGGTGGACGAAGTTGAACACCGAGTTAAACATATAAAGAATTAATAAAACGAAAAAAGTATGAACTATTTAAATATTACGTACCCAGACATTAATAATGGTATTGGGTTTAGGGTAACATTGTGGGTTGCTGGGTGTTCCCACCATTGTCCTGGGTGCCACAATTCGTGGACCTGGGATTACAACTTGGGTAAAAAACTCGAAGGATGTAAGGAAGAATTATTCAAGGCGCTTGCTTTACCGTATATTAAAGGTTTGACTTTATCTGGTGGTGATCCACTTTCACAAAACGAAGAAAACCTTACTGAATTAAAAAAATTAATTCTGGAAGTAAAGGAAAAATTTCCAAATAAAGATATATGGATTTATGCTGGAGATAAAATTGAATATGTTGTGACAGTTCCATTAAAAAAAGAAATAATTGAATTATGTGATTATTTTGTTGATGGAACATTCCATATGAACGAAAAAGATTTATCACTGGCGTTCAGGGGTTCTAAAAATCAAAGAATTTGGAAAGCCACAAAACATGGATGGGAACAATTAAACATTGATTAAAGTTATTTTAATGGATCGATTGAAAAATCGGTCCATTTTTTCATTTATAAATGTATTTATTATAAGATAATACGTATTAGATAAATGTTATTGAAGGAAGGTAACGACTGGTGTAAATATTATGAATATTTAAGTGATTATGATGCGGCAGAAGTTTTAGTGATGCTAAAGAATAAACAAAATCTTTGGACACCACTGATTAACCCGTCTATGTATCAGCAAGCGCTTAATGAATTTACAAAGTTCGGTCATTTTGAAAAATTTCCAACAAAGTACATTTATCAATGGATGGGCATTATTATGAAAAATACTGCGATTATCCGTTCAATAAGCGAATTGGCTGGTCACGATATGTATTTTCCATATGATGCGATTAAAGATGTGTTTTTTGAAGGTGATGATGAAAAATGGGAAGAATATAAAAAATCTTTGGAACATAAAGGTATAAGTTTTAGTCCAGATTTTGGGTGGACCGAGGATTTTGATGGGTTGGATACAGGTGAAATTGATGATGGTGAAGCAGGAAACCAATATCTTGAGGATAACGGTTATTTTGATATGATGACATTACCAGACGGTTCGGATGCTTGGAGTGATTATGGTATTCAACCATTGGAGTCAATTATCTGTCAATACGAAGATGAATTACCACCAGAAAAAGTAATTGTTTTAATAAATAAAGCATTAGATGTGGCTCATCCTACAGGTGATTTATCTTCAGCATTTATTGTTGGCGGAAAAAGTACTTTATCACAGATAAGTAATAGCGGATATATAAATGAAAGCGTAAAAGAGTATAAAAGAAAAATGGGACAAAATAATAACGATTTAAATACAATATGTAAAGAATTGAAGCCGTATATGGACAGTTTATGGAAATATATGGCTAGTCACGGATATACAACAAAACATAGACCAAAAGTTATTTTGGATAATACAAAACAAGAAGGTGTATTCGTTTATACTGGTTATTTTGATCCAGAAGCAAAGGGAATCAGATTATTTGTTAATGGTCGAGGATATAAAGACATATTAAGAACATTGGCTCACGAATTAATTCACCGAAAACAAGATGAAGATGGAGTCATTGCAAAGTCTGGATATAAGGGTGATCAGATAACAGAGGATAAAAATCTGGTAAAACTCGAAGCCGAAGCATATCTTAAAGGAAATATGGCATTCAGGTCCTGGACCGAAGAAGAAAAAAAGAAGGGTATTTTAAAATAAAAAATATGAGAAAATAAGGCAGGCTGTTAAGGCTTGCCTTTTTTGTGTTGTTTAATATATTTTAGTAACTTAAAAAGTTTATTCATTAGTATTTATATAGTAAGAAAGTTATATAGTAAGTATGGCAGAAGTAAAACAATATTATGACATAAAATTTCCATTTACAGCAAATAATTTAGATGGTTTTTTTATTGACTTAAACAAAACTATTGAAGATAAGAAGGCAAGTGAGATTTTACACGTTCTTTTAACCCCAAAACGTAGCAGAATACGTAAACCAGATTTTGGTACAGATTTAATTAAGTTTATTTTCGAACCAAGTGACGAAAAAACCTGGGATGGCGTTCGAGACGAAATAATTGAAAGTGTAAACAATTACGTGTCAGGAGTTAATTTAACCAAAATCGAAATATTAAAAAACGATGACAATGAGATATTCGCAAGTCTTGAATATCAAGTTACAACAAGCAAAAAAACAAATAATAAACAACTAGTAGTGAAGTTATAAACATATGTCAGAAAAGAAAATATCATATCTAAACAGAACATTTGACGATTACAAACAAAGTTTGAGAGAATATGTTGCCAAATATTATCCACAAATTGCAAATAGCCTGGATGATGCTTCTATCGGCTCCTGGATAATCGATATTATTGCTGCAGTATCGGACAACCTATCATTCCATATTGATAGAACATACAATGAAACCAATATTGACAGTGCGAAACAAACCAATTCTGTATATTCATTAGCCAGAAACAGTGGTTTTAAGGTACCAGGGCCAAAAGCATCTGTTGCTGAGGTTACATTTTCTTGCGAAGTACCAGCAGCAGTGCCAGGGGAAGAAAATGATCCTTCAGAACAGGGTATGCCTAATAAGAAATATTTGCCAGTAATTAAACGTGGTACAAAACTATCTTCTGGTAATCAAGTATTTGAGGTAATGGAAGATATTGACTTTGCAGAACAAATGGATTCTAATGGATATGCCGATAAAACTGTATATCCGCTATCTACAACATCAAAGGGCGATCCGCTTACTTATGAAGTAACTAAAAAGGCTTTGGTTGTTGCTGGAGAAAGCAAGATATATAAACAAACTATTTCAAGTTCAAGTATTGCACCGTTTATGGAGGTAATTTTACCTGATAAAGACATATTATCAGTAGAAAGTATTATTTTTAAGGATGGTGAGAATTATACAGTGGATCCATCAATGAGTGAATTCATGAATCCAAATGAATATGTTCCAGCATCTGATTCACCTTATGGTTGTGATACATATCGTTTCTTTGAAGTTAACTCATTACTAGAACAATACAGATGGGGTGATGATATCTCTACAACCAAAACTGGAAATCAAAATATTGGTCATTCCGTAAAATACCAATACGGTTATTTTAATTCAAAAAACAATGCGCTTATTCCAACTTATGCGGTAACTAAGGGTGAATGGGTGCCATTGACACAGAAATTTATGACCGAATATACCGATAAGGGCTATTTGAAGATCATATTCGGTAGTGGTGAAATGATTGGTCAGACTCAGGACTATTCCAATATGACTGATTTTAACAAATTCCAGGTATCTAAAATGATACGTAATAATTTCTTAGGTAAGTTACCAAGGGCTGGATGGACAATGTATGTTCTTTATCGTGTTGGTGGTGGTGCCTCATCAAATGTTGCTGCAAATACAATTAATCGTTTCTCTTATCTGAACATGGAAATAGGTAAATCAGTTTGTACAAGGGACGAACAAAATATTGTTGCTGCAGTTAAGAACAGTTTAACCTGTACAAACGAGTATCCTTCTGTTTCTGGTAAGGACGCACCTACAGCAGACGAAATTAAAATGATGATCAAGTATAATTCAGCAGCCCAGGAACGTTGTGTAACATTAAAGGATTATGAAAATAGAGTTCTTTTAATGCCAGCACGTTATGGTACTCCTTACAGAATATCAGCAGTTGAAGAAAACAATAAAGTGATGCTTTATTTGCTTGGTATTGACAATGAAGGTAAATTAAGTGATAAGATACCAACATTGATGATTACGAATATCGAAAATTATCTTTCAATGTACCGTTCAATTAATGATTTTGTTGAAATTAAGAATGGTAGAATCATTAACATTTCAATTGAAATGGATATTTTCGTAAGTAAAGCATATTCTACTGCAGACGTATTGTCTGACGTTGTTAAGAAGATAACAGATTATATGGACATTTCAAAACACGAACTTGGTGAAGATATATTTGTTGGTGATATTGAAAAAGAGGTTGGAAATGTTGACGGTGTATTAAATGTTATTGAAACAAGGGTATTCAATGAATTTGGTGACCTTTATTCAAAGACGATCAGTACACAAACAACTACTGGAGACTGGTTAAGCGGCCAGGCACAAATAGACCTTGATGCTAACCAATATATTTTGAATAGTGAACCAGATGAAATGTTTGAAATTAAATATCCAAATAAAGATATTAGAATTAAACTTATAAATCGTTAATATGGCTTGTAATTGTGCAACAAACGAACAACTTGAGAAACTATATAAAGAGTTTGGACACAAAGTAGATGTACCAAAAGATGCGGAACTCAAGTTTAAATTGAAAAATTCTCTAACAAAGATTGGTGTTAGTGTATCAGTTTTCTTTATCATTCCATATTTGTTCTATTATGTCATACGAGAAGGAGTATTTGGTGATGGAAAGATAAGTTTATCGGAATTTTTCGGTTTTAGAAAAAAAATAGTAAAAGAAGATGTCTGAAGGTAATAAAACATATAGAATTAGAACAAACGTTGGTTCTGACAGTTATGTAAACGTAATGCTCGACCAGGATTATGAAAATTTCGAGATATTAAGTTTAAACATTGACAGAGAAAACGCCTATAAGATGCATACATCCAATTATGGTTGTATCGCTGGCCGTGTTTTGGCAAATGGAGCCTATGGTATTCCAAATGCCAAAATATCTGTTTTTGTACCAACCAAAGAAAGTGAAGAAATTGACCCAGTATTGGCTGCGCTATATCCATATGAGTCTACATTGGATAAAAACAACGATCACATTCGTTACAATACGCTTCCAGATGAGAAGACTGGTATCTGTCACCAGGCAGTTGGCACATTCCCAAACAAACGTTTGGTTCTTGATGACAATAATGTTCTAGAAATATACGATAAATATTATAAATATAGTGCTGTTTCTAACGAATCTGGTGACTATATGATTTTCGGTGTACCTACAGGTGAACACATTGTGCATGTTGACCTAGATTTGTCCGATATTGGTGATTTAAGCCAGACTCCACGCGATATGATATTCAAGGGTTATAATGTAAACCAATTTGAAAGTCCTTCTATGTTTAAAAAGGATACTGAGTTGGATACATTAACACAGATTATATCACAAGATTCAAGCGTGTTTGTAAATCCATTCTGGGGAGACAATTCATCTTCGAATATTTCAATCACTCGTAACGATATTGATATAAAATATAAGTTCGAACCAACTTGTGTATTTATTGGCTCCCTTGTAACTGACGGCGATAACAATGGCATTAGCCAGAATTGTATTCCAAGCAAAGGAATGGGTTCTATGGACCAGTTAAAGGGTGCTCCTGGCACTATTGAAATGATTAGAAAAACACCAGAAGATACAGTAGAGTCATTTGTTATCCAGGGTACAAAACTAATTGACGGTAATGGCACTTGGTGTTATCAAATTCCGATGAACCTTGACTATATGGGTACTGATGAATACGGTAATACAGTTGCCACAAATGATCCAAACAAGGGTGTTCCAACAAGAACCAGGGTTCGTTTCCGCTTATCTTTAACAGATAGTAGTTCTGAATATGTTAATAATCACTTGGCTAAAGTCCTTATTCCTAATAATCCATCATCAAGCGGCGATGTTGACTATGCGTTTGGTACATATTCAAAAGATGACGATGAAGGTACAAAATCATTCCGTGATTTATTTACAAACAACGTTTATACGGTAAAATCATATATTCCTAGAATCCAGAAGAGTAAGGCACAAAGAAATGAACACTTTTCTGGTATTAAAAATGTAAACGTAACAAACGGAAATAATCCTATTCCTTATAACAATATGCGTGTGAATATGAGTTTTATGTTCATACTGCAGTGTGCTATTCTTAAAATTATGATACGTGTTGTACGTATTGTAAACAAATGGAGAAGTACATTTAGTAGTAAGACGTGTATTGTTATGGGTGATGGCGTATGCCCAGACCTTGAAGGATGGTATTTTGCCCCAGGTTGTAAAGATAAAAATTTAGCAAAGACATTAAACAACCTTGATGGCGATGAGGAAGAGGGTAAATCAGCAAAGAATGAGGTTGAAGATACAAAGAGTATAGACAGTGAAAATGCTGATAATAATTCAAAGTGTATTACTCGTAATATTGATTATTTGATGCAATGTGTTGAAATCAATCTTGCAATGGAATATAATGTTATCAAGTTTGATTTTTACAATGACTGGATTAACGGTATGATATATATGCCTCACTGGTATGGAAATATCAGAAGAAAAAGAACATATTTGTTTGGTTTAATCAAAATACCAGAAAGAGTACAGGCTTGTATGGAAGATACCTATACTAGAAGTAGAAAATTCATACAGCAATGTTCATTAACCTATGAAAAGGATGATGAAACAAATATGTATACGAAAGTTGCAACAAAACTTGGTTGCAAGAATGACACAAAACAAAAGTGTCACACTGGCTATGGACGTAATTACAGAACAATTATGGGTCCAAAGACTGGTGGCTTAGTACATAATGAATTAACGTTAAAACAGGAACATGTATATTACTTTAGACCTTGTGAATGGTTAGATACAGATAAAAAATATCCAACAAAATGTAATTTGTTTGCAACAGACATCGTTATGCTTGGTTCGCTAGACCTGTATAACAAGGATGGTATTCCAACAGCATTTAATGATTTATCTGGTAGTTCATTTAAGTTGCCTGGAAATCTTGTTTCTACTAATCTTGAAACAGACGGTCCATTCTATACAATGTCTGATGGCTCAATTTGTAATACAAGTCAACCAACACTGGAAAATGGTGTACAACCTGGTACAGATTATCAGAAGTATGCACAAAGTACTGGAGATTATGAAATATTAGAACCAGATGAAAAGAGTGAATACAAAATATCAGAAATGTCTGGTATTGATTGGGGGTTTGTTGGCCCAGGTCAAGGTGAAAATAAATTAAACGATCTTTATTTCCCTGGAGGACACTTTTTAGGAATTTCTTGTTTCAATTCTGAGACGAATATTAAGTCTTGTATTAATCTTTCCCGTGCTTGCGAGGTTGGAACTAAATTATCACAATATCAAGAAGTTGTTTCATCTGTTACGCCTTCAACGGAAAGTGAATATGAAATTACTTATTTAAAGAAATTGCCTAATGGTTTTATTTCAAAAGATGAGATTAGTGATAGTAATTTCAGAAATATATTTGCTACATTGAATTTTAACGGTTTGCGTACAAAGAGAAATAGTGAAACAAATTATAGACAATATGATCTTGTAAGTAATATGTCGTTCAATTTTGATGGCGCATTGACTGATATTATAAATAACAATAACGGATCATATAGTACACCAAGTGAAATTGAAAAATTTGATTCAAATTCGCATGATAGAGAAACAGTATATCGTTATGCGATAGAAGAATCAAGTAGAGATTATTATTGTTTTAGACTTGGTTTGATGGATACAAATGATGACGCTTTAATTAGGTCAAAATACCTTAATAATGAAGGTATACAGATTTCAATGCCGATGTATAACAATTCATTATATTTCTATTTCGGTATTAGAGAAGGCCAAACTGCTTATGATAGATTCCTGGATGAGTTTTATGCTGTATGCCCAGACGAAACATTAACGGAACCGTCTATTACAATTACTGAAGTTAATGCAACTGAAGAGTGTACAAGCAGAAATGGTAGTGCTTCATTCGAAATTGATGGTTTGGGTTCTGCTTATGAAATTAAATTGTACAAATATAGTGGCGAGACACTTGGTGAACCGTTAACAATAAAATACGGAGAACCTGAAAACAATACAGTTTATATTGTTGAAAGTTCAGTTGGCAAAACATCATTATTTAGCCAATATAGAAGATTTACCGTTGGTAAACAAAATGGTAAAAACGGATTGAAAAGTGGTAAATATCGTTTATCAATTATTGCTTTGAGCGATAGCAGTGAATATTATGTTGAGTTTGAAATTGGTACTAATACACCAGAAGAATTGGTTCCAGTAATTGACTCGGTATATACTTATGATTTTAAAGCCGAATGGGATGGTGGTTCAAGAGGACCTGGTAATGTTTGGTATAGGGGATATATTGAACTTACAAAACCAGCGGACATTAGTACAATTAAAAAAATTGAAGTAAAAGATGTAAATGGAGACACTATTTCT
>Ga0265299_10001079_pt1 | contig 32696 bp, 28 predicted proteins | sample AusTroGonzalo_MG_4_FD_193485 | JGI IMG/M metagenome (GOLD analysis project Ga0265299, IMG submission 193485) | Bovine rumen microbial communities from tropical cattle in Woodstock, Queensland, Australia - Gonzalo_02 | ecosystem: Host-associated > Mammals > Digestive system > Stomach > Rumen ... | reverse complement strand
ATCAAGAATCGCCCGAGGGGTGTTGGCTGCGGCAAAGAGCTTTTCGGTTGCAAGATTGACGCTCTTGTCAGTGGCCTGCGCCGAGAGCATGACCGCGACGAGCAGTTCAAAGGGCGTCGAGAAGTTGAGCTCGGACTTGGGCGAGGGGCGTTCGGCCGCCAAAAGCGAATAGAGCTCGTGGATTCTGGTCTTGTTCATGATGGTTTTGCAGAGAGCGCACGGACTCTCGCCATGACGTCGGCCATGACGGCCTTTTTTGTCTGCTCCGAGTGGCTTCTCTCGGCATTGATGCGCTCGGCTGTCTGTTTCTGGCGCTTCTGGCGCTGCTCGTATGCGGCGCGCGCTCGTGCCGCCCGCTCTTCATTCCAGCTCGTGCCGTCCTCGACCATGGCGATGCAGTCCATGGGGCAGGGGGCGACGCACAGGGCGCAGCCCGTGCACTCGGTTTCTATGACGGCGAAAAGATGTCTGGGCGCGCCAGTGATGGCGCCGACGGGACAGGCGGCCGCGCAGAGCCGGCAGCCGATGCAGCGCCTGGCGTCAACGCGTGCAACGGCAAACGGAGCCTCGTGTCCGTATTCGGGATCCAGGTCGATGACAGGACGTCCGGTGACGGCGGCGAGCTTGGCAATGCCTGCGGCGCCGCCCGGTGCACAGCGGTTGATCGGAGCGCCGGCGGCAATTTGCTCGGCGTAGGCGCGGCAGCCGTTGCAGCCGCACTGACGGCACTGCGTCTGCGGCAGAACGCTGTCAATCTGATCGGCGAGCATCTTGCAGGAGGACTAGATCCAGAAGTTTTCGACAAGAACCTGTCCGGGATTGCCGCCGCGGGGGCTCACCATGTCGATGCTCTTCAGATAGTCCCGCACGCCCTTGACCATGCCGGGGTTGCCGCAGAGCATGGCGCGGGAGTGCTCCTTTTCAAGCTGGATGCCGGCAAGCGACTGCAGTGATCCGTCGGCGAGGGCGTCCGGGATGCGCTTGGTGATCATGGCGTTCGGCTCGCGGGTCACGGCGCAGATCACCTGCAGCTTGGGGCTGCGGCGAACCATGCGGGCAACGTAGCCCGTTTCATCCCACGTGCGAACGCCGTGCACGAGAATCACGTTCTCGTACTTGTCCATGATGGCGGAATCGGAGGTGACGGCCATGAAGGTGGCGACGCCAGTTCCGGAGCCAAAGAGCCACAGATCCTTGCCGCCCTGCTCAAGACGATCCTCAAGGAGCATGCCGCCCACTTCGCTGTCGAGATAGACCTCATCGCCGTCCTTGAGCGCGTTCATTCTCGGAGAGAGCTGACCGCCCTTGACATTGGCGATGAAGAAGTCAACGGTCTCGGAGTTGCCGACGCTGGCGATGGAGTAGCAGCGCATGACCTGTTCTTCGCCTATCTTCAGGCCAAGCATGGCGAATTCGCCTGTGCGCCAGGAAAAGCCCTCAGGACGAGCGATTCTCAGATAGATCACATTGCTGGCGACCTTTTCGGCCTTGGCGACATGGGTTTTCAGAAGAGACATCACAAACTCCTTGCAGCGGAACGGCTTGGGGTGAAATTAGCGGATCAGATACTTCAGCTTGCCCTTGACATCACGCCACTCGTCGGCGTCGTCCGGATAGGGCTTCTTGCGGGTGATCGAGGGCCACTGCTTTGAAAGCTCAGCGTTGATGGCGATGAATTCCTGCTGATCCTCAGGCACATCCTCCTCGCAGAAGATGGCCGCTTCCGGACACTCGGGCACGCACACGGCGCAGTCAATGCATTCATCAGGGTCGATCACCAGGAAATTCGGGCCTTCGCGGAAGCAGTCAACCGGGCAGACATCGACGCAGTCGGTGCGCTTGCAGTTGATGCAACCTTCGCAAACTACATGGGCCATTTGGTCTCTCCAAAATTTTTTGTTGTTGTTTCAAAAGGGGGTCAGAAATTTTAGGCGGAAATTCTTTTTTTCGTCTGAATTCAGGCGCAGGCTCGAACCAGGCGAGATGTCTGCGGTTCCAGCCCGAAGAGATGTTTCCGCCATGCCTGAGCAGCCGCACGGTTCTCGTGCATATGGTCGCGCCAGGCGCTCCATGCCGCAGGGGAAAGATCGCCGCTGTTGAGTCCCAGCTCGAGCTGCTGCCAGCACGCTCTTGCGCCCTGCTCTGCAAAACGTGCTCCATAGAGCTTCTCAAAGGCATGCATTTTTGTCAGATGCGTCTGCTCGCTCTGCGGGTAGAGCGTCCAGAGCAGCGGGGTGCCGGCCAGCTGGGCGCGCACGACGCTGTCTTCGCCTCGCACCAGCGCCGCGTCGGAACTCCAGAGAATCTTGTCAAAGTCCTTCTGCGGGAGCATCGGACAGCGGACCGTGCGGACATGCGGCGGGGCGCCAAGCCGCTGCAGCTCTTCAGAGAGTGTGTCCGAGGCCGCCCCTGGCGCGAGGAGCAGCTGAATGGGCCTGGAGTCTTCGGCAAAGCTCTTGGCGAGGCTCCGCACGGGCGTTGTCGGATAGGTGAAGAAAAAGAGCGAGAAGGGGTGCGAGGGATCTGCACCAAGGTTCCTCAGGAACTCCTGCCGGCCGTCGGCGGCAGCGAATACCTGCTGGCGCTGCGCGAGGTCCCTTTCCCGGATGATTCCGCCGGTCTTCTCGGTGAATCCCGGGAAGAAGAAGGTCTTGGGGTAGCCGTAGCGGGGATGAGGGCTGTTCAGGCCGTGCATGTCAGCGGCATAGTCTTCGGCCGTGAGATAGTCGAGGGCAAAGACCCTGCACGGCAATGATCCCCCGGCGCGGGCCGCGATCGCCGCTTCATAGCGTTCGGGCAGAAAGCACGAGAAGGCCTCGATCACGACATCGGCAGCAGTGTGCGGCGCTCCGTCAAACGTCTCGTCCCAAAGCACCACCTGAATGCCTGACGCTGTTTGCGAGCGCCGGGAAGGATCCACTTCCGGAACCATCTGCGCAAGCGTTGAGGGCAGGTCAATGATGAGGCGCACGCTCCAGCCGTATTCGAGCGATAAACTGCGGGCTAGGCGCCAGGCGATCCCGGCGTCGCCGAAGTTGTCGATGACTTTGCAGAAAATGTCGCACGCAGGCATGGAACATGGACTCCCTGGAACAAAAAAAGACCCCGATCAGCATCACGGACTACAAGCAGCAGCTTGCCGCCCTGCCAGGGCTGCCCGGCGTCTACCGCTATTTTGACGCAGAAGACTCCTGCCTGTACGTCGGCAAGGCCCGCGATCTGAAAAAGCGCGTGAGTTCGTACTTCATGAAGAACGACCACAGTCCGCGAATCGCGCTCATGGTGCAGAAGATCCGGGCGCTTGAGATCACGGTCGTTCGCTCGGAGGCCGAGGCATTGCTGCTCGAGCACAACCTCATCAAGTCTCTCGAGCCCAAGTACAACATTGTTTTCCGTGACGACAAGAGCTACCCGTACCTGAAGATTTCAGCCGATGAATTTCCGCGAGTGTCGTTTTACCGCGGCGCCGTGGACAGGAAGAACCGATTCTTCGGCCCGTTCCCGAACTCCGGCTCAGTGCGCGAGGCGATCAGCGTGCTGCAGAAGACGTTCGGGCTGCGCACCTGTGAGGAGGGCGTGTACCGGAACCGGTCGCGCGCCTGCCTGATGGGGCAGATGGGCAGGTGCTCCGCACCCTGCGTGGGCGCAATCAGCAGGGAGGAATACGCCCGTGACATCGAGGGGGCGCTGGATTTTCTTGAAGGCAGAACCGATCAGCTGATCGAGCGGTTTCGGCAGAAGATGCTTGAGGCAAGCGAGAGGCTCGAGTATGAGCGGGCGGCGTTTTTCCGGGATCGGGTGACTGCGCTCAGCAACGTCGCGCGCCAGCAGGCCGTCGAGATGGCCGGCGCGGACACGGATGCCGACATCATCGCCGTTGCGATCCGCGAAGACGTGGTTTGCGTGAACCTTGCCATGGTGCGGGGAGGCCGGCACCTGGGCGATCATGCCTTCTTCCCGTCAATCGCTCGCGGCACGGGAGAATCCATCGACGCGCAGGAAGTGTTCGAGGCCTTCGTCTCGCAGCACTACCGCGGCATGACGATGCCCGATGTCGTGATCAGCTCGGCCTGCCGCAGCGGACAGCAGGCCTCAGAGCTTCTCTGCGAGCTTGCCGGCCGGCGCATCGTTTTTGTTCATGAGCCTCAGAGCGCCCGGCGCCGCTGGCTGGAAATGGCCGAGCAGGGCGCCTCGATCGCGCTCATGCGGCACATTGCGGAAATGGGCGGTGAGCGGCGCAGGGTCGATGATCTCTTCCGGGTTCTTGATCTCGGAGCCGATGAGGAGGACAAGGCAAAGCTCCACATCGAGTGCTTTGACATCTCGCACACGGCGGGCGAGGCGACGCAGGCGTCCTGCGTTGTGTTCATGGGGCAGAAGATGGACTCATCGCGCTACCGGCGCTTCAACATCGAGGGCGTGACGCCCGGAGACGACTATGCGGCCATGCGCCAGGTGCTGCAGCGCCGCTACATGCCGGTTGCCCGGGGCGAGGCGCCGCTTCCCACGATCGTGCTCGTCGACGGCGGTCGCGGACAGGTTCACATGGCCAAGGACATCTTCAACGAGCTCGGCCTGCCGATCTCCGTCATCGTGGGCGTTGCCAAGGGCGAGGGCAGAAAGACGGGGCTGGAGACGCTCATCTTCGCCGACGGACGCGAACCGCTGGTTCTGGGCGGCGAGAGCCCCGCCCTCATGCTGATCGCCATGATCCGCGACGAGGCGCACAGGTTTGCCATCACCGGCATGCGCGCCAAGAGAAGCCGCACCCGGCAGGTGAGCCGCCTTGAGGACATCGAGGGGATCGGCCCCAAGCGCCGGCAGGCCCTGCTCACGCGCTTTGGAGGGATGAAATCCCTGAAGAACGCCAGTGTTGAAGATATCGCTACAATTAACGGGATTTCCAGGGCGTTGGCTCAGCGAATTTTCCTTCAATTGCACGGCGTGGATCCAAGTGGCGAGTAATCCCAAGCGTTTCAATATTCCGATGGCACTCACGTGGTCGCGGATTGCGTTCATTCCGCTTATCGTGGGTGTTTTCTACCTTCCCGATGCCCTGATCGGCCCGCACATGAAGAATGTGCTGGCGTGCATCATGTTTGTGATTGCTGCAATCACCGATGCGCTCGACGGGTATATCGCCAGAAATTACAACATGGCAACCAAGAAGGGGGCGTTTCTCGATTCAGTTGCCGACAAGCTCGTCGTCTGCTCGGCGATCGTCGTGCTGCTTGCCTTTGACCGAGTCGACATGCTGGTCGCACTCATCATTGTCGGACGCGAAATCGCTGTCACGGCGCTTCGCGAATGGATGGCCAAGATCGGCTGCGCCGCCGCCGTGAAGGTGAACTGGTTCGGAAAGATCAAGACGATCGCTCAGATGATTGCCATCCCGATGCTGCTCTGGTTCGATCCCCTGTTCGGACTCGACATTTTCTTCATCGGCACGATCCTCATCTGGGTCGCCGCAGTCCTTACGGTTTATTCCATGTGCGTGTACATGCTCGCCGCCTGGCCGCATATCGAGGCGCAGGACAGGCTGAACTGAACGCGAGGACGCCTGTGACCGAAAAGACGAAGGGGAGCTTGGGCTCCCCTTCTTGTCAGGCGATTTTTCCTGCCTTCCCCTTGATCTCGTAGAGAAGACGCAGCGCATCCCTCGGAGAAAGGCTGTCGACGTCCAGGTCCCTGAGACTGCCGATGAGTTCAGCAGCCTCTTCGCTCATCGGTTCCTCCCGGAGCGGTTCATCCGCAGCCTCGCAGTAGCCTGCATTGGCAAAGAGATCGAGCTGGGGCCCCTGGGCGACGGCCCGGTCCTCAAGCTTCTGGAGCATGCTCCGGGCTCTGCGGATCACGCGTGCGGGAACGCCGGCGAGGCCCGCTACAGCAATGCCGTAGGACTGGCTGGCAGGGCCCTCCTTGACGTCATGCAGGAAGACGACGCCGGTGCTGGTCTGGTCGGCGGACACGTGCACGTTGACGACCTCGGGCAGTTCGCTTGAGAGCTGTGTGAGCTCGAAGTAGTGCGTGGCAAAGAGAGTCCAGCTGCGCGAGCCCTGGGCGAGCTCGTGGGCGATTGCCGCGGCAAGGCTCAGGCCGTCAAAGGTTGAGGTGCCGCGTCCGATCTCGTCCATGAGCACCAGCGATTCGCTTGTTGCCTGATGCAGGATCGCAGCCGCCTCGGTCATTTCAACCATAAACGTGGAGCGGCCGCGCGCGAGGTCGTCCGAGGCGCCGATTCGGGTGAGGATCTTGTCTACGGGGCCGAGTCTTGCCGCCTTGGCCGGGACGAAGCTTCCCGCGTAGGCAAGCAGTGTGATGAGCGCGACGCTTCGCATGTAGGTCGACTTGCCGCCCATGTTGGGGCCGGTGATGATGAGGAGCCGTCTGCCGGGAATCAGCCGGCAGTCGTTCGGCACGTACTGCTCGATCATGTGCTCGACAACAGGGTGGCGTCCGGCTGTGATTTCAATGCCTGGGCGCTCGGTGAGCTGCGGGCGGTTCCAGCGAGCCTGGACGGCGTGTCTGGCAAAGGCCGCCAGGACGTCGCTCTGGGCGGCGGCCTTGGCGCAGTCCATGAGCGGGGCGACCCAGTCGGCGAGTCTGTTGAGGAGCTCCTCCCAGAGCGAGCGCTCAAGCTGAGCGGCCCGCTCCTTGGCGGAAAGCGCCTTGTCCTCGTATTCCTTCAGTTCCGGCGTGGTGAATCGCTCGACGTTCTTGAGCGTCTGGCGGCGGCGGAACTCTGCGGGAACCTTGTCAACCTGCCCCTTGGGGACTTCGATGTAGTACCCGGAGACTCGGTTGTATTCGACCCTCAGGGTGGAGATTCCGGTTTTTTCGCGCTCCCGGGTCTCGAGCTGCGTGAGATATTCGCCTGCGTTGTCCCGCAGGGCGCGCAGCTCACTGAGCTCGGCGCTCACTTCAGAGCGGATGACGTCTCCCTCGCGCAGGAACGTGGCAGGCTCGTCAAGGAGCGTCTCGCGAAGCATCGTCTCGAGCGTGCCGTCGATTTTGATCTGGGTGGCGGCCTGCCGGAACAGCAGAGAGCTGTAGCGGCCAAGTGATTCGCTCAGCGCACGCAGCTGGGGCAGTGCGTCGCGCAGCGCGGCAGCCTCCTTCGGACGGATGCTGCGCAGCGCGATGCGGCTTGCAATGCGCTCGATGTCGGGAACCGATGAGAGCGTTTCATAGAGCCCTTCGGTTTCGTGCATCGGCAAGGCGGCGAGCTCCTCGACGCAGTCATGGCGAAGCCGCACTTCGGCCTGGTCGCGGAGCGGGTGATGGAGCCACTGCCGCATCAGACGGCTTCCCATTGACGTGCGGCAGATGTCGAGCACAGAAAAGAGCGTCGGGCCGTTGTCGCCGCGAAGCGTCTCGCTGATCTCGAGATTTCTGCGGGTCATGGCATCCAGCACCACGAAGTTGGATGCGGTCTGAAGCGAGAGCGGACGGATGTAGGGCAGGGCGTCGCACTGGGTCTGCTCCACATAGGAGAGCAGCGCGTTGCAGGAACTGAGGATTTCGCTTTCCTCGGCAACGCCCCACGCGTCAAGGTTGTTGAGATTGAAGCGGTGCAGAAGCTGCTCGGCACCCCGGTCGGCGTCAAAGTACCAGACCGGAATCTCCGTGACGGCTGCGCCATCCGGAACGAGCTCGGCGAAAGAGTCGCGCTGCCCGTCGGCGACCAGAATCTCGGAGGGACGGATGCGGGCGATCTCGCTTGCAAGCTGGGCGGCGGGTGCCTTGGCGGCGAGAAACTGCCCGCTGGTGAGAGTGATCCAGACAAGGCCGGCGTCACCGCTCTTGAGCTTTGGCAGCGTGACGGCAAGCAGCGTCGAGTCGTTCTTTTCGGTGAGCAGGGCGCCGTCGGTGAGCGTGCCGGGCGTGACGATGCGCACGATCTTGCGCTCCATCACGCCCTTGGCTTGAGCGGGATCTCCGATCTGCTCGCTGATGGCGACGGACTGGCCGAGCTTGACGAGGCGTGCGAGATACTGCTCGAGCGTAACGGCGGGCACGCCGCACATCGGGATCGGCTTGCCATTCAGGTAGCCGCGCTTGGTGAGCGTCAGGCCGAGAAGCTGGTTGATCCGGATCGCGTCCTCGAAGAACGTTTCGTAGAAGTCGCCCAGCCGATAGAGCAGCAGACAGCCGGGAACCTTCTCGCGCATCATGCGCCACTGGCGCATGACGGGCGTCAGGCCGGCATAGGGATCGGATGGAGCCGCACTTGCTTGCTCTTGAGAATCAGTCATAAAGCTCGGAAATCAAGATTTTTCCGGACACAAAGCCCCTGCTGAGCAGGGGCCGAGCCGATGGATGAGCCTTAGGCGACAGGAGCCTTGGGATCGCCCGCTTTCATGAGCAGCGTCGAGAAGCAGCGCGGCGTGCCGCAGCAGATCGAGCCGCTCTCAAGATAGGTCTCGCCGCCCGCGAGGTCGGTCACGAGGCCGCCAGCCTCGAGAACGATGAGCGAGCCGGCTGCAAGATCCCAGGCCTTCAGGCCGCTTTCCCAGAAACCGTCCAGACGACCGCAGCCGACGTAGCAGAGGTCAAGCGAAGCGGCTCCGGCGCGGCGGATTCCGGCGCTAGCCTTGGCGACGGCCTCAAACTTGGGCATGTAGGCGGCAAAGTCGTCCGTTGCACGGAACGGGAAGCCCGTGCCGATCAGAGCGCGCTTGAAGTCGCGTTGTCCGGAAACACGGATGCGGCGGTTGTTGAGGAAGGCGCCTTTGCCGCGCTCGGCGGTGAAGAGCTCGTTCTTGGTCGGGTCGTAGACGCAGGCGACCACGATGCGGCCCTTCTGGGCCATGGCGATCGAGACGGCGTACTGGGGGAAGCCGTGCAGGAAGTTGGTCGTTCCGTCGATCGGATCGATGTACCACTGGTTGTCGGCGTTCGGATTGACGTGCTGATCGGCCTCTTCGCCAACGATGCCGTCGGCGGGGAAGTAGTGGCGGATCATGTCCACGATGAGTTCCTGGCAGGCAACGTCCACGTTGCTCACGAAGTCAAAGGGGGACTTCTCGCGGACATCGAGCGAGTCGAGGTTGCCGCTTTCGCGGTTGATGAGCTGGCCAGCCTTGAGAGCTGCCTTGATTGCGATTTCCAACTGTGCGGAGGCCATTTTGATGCTTCTTTAAGGGAAAAAAGTCAGTGCAAACGGATGCAAGGACCGGGACCGGAAAAAACGAATTGATCAGTCCGCGCAAGCCCTTGTTCTAGAATAACCAATCATTTTAGCTGAAAGGGCTCCTGTGGCGCCCTGAATTTTGCGGAGCATCCCATCTTGGAGCGAGTCCCTGAGTTGTGCCGCCGAGTGCGGTTTGTCCTTGTCGATCCCAGTCACCCGGGCAATATCGGATCCGCGGCGCGAGCCGTGAAGACGATGGGCTTTACCGACCTGCGCGTGGTCAACCCTCGTGTGCCGGGCTACAAGGAGGATCCCGAGGCCGTGGCGCTTGCCACCAGTTCGGTGGATGTGCTGCAGGCGGCCAGGACCCACGACAGTCTCATTGAGGCCCTGGAAGGGGTTGTCCAGGCCTACGCGCTTTCGGGGTACAGCCGTGAGTTCGGTCCGCCCATTGAAGAGCTCCGCGTGAGCGTGGGCAAGGCTGCTGCGCTTCTGGCACTCCCCAGGGAGCAAGCCGGGGGCGACATTGCGTTCGTCTTCGGCACAGAGCGCTCGGGGCTTACAAACGAACAGATGAATCTTTGCCAGACCTGCTCGGCGATTCCCGCCAATCCCCTGAGCCCGAGCCTGAATCTCTCCCAGGCAGTGCAGATCACGGCCTACGAAATGCAGCTGGCACTGCTTTCGGGCTCGGCCGAGGAGCTCTACTCCTGGCAGAGCCGCTTTGAGGATGCGCCGGCTGCGCCCGTCGCGGCGATCGAAGGCTTTTTCGGACACTGGGAGAAGGCGATGATCGCCTGCGGTGCGCTCAACCCCGAGGAGCCGAAGAATCTCATGGGCATGAGCCGCAGGCTTTTTGCCCGTGCCGGGCTCAAGCAGAACGAGATTGACATGCTGCGTGGGATCTGTGCTGCGATCATCCAGTCCAAGAAGGATCGGGCGGGCACGAAGAAGCACCGCTAGGCGGTGGGTCTGGCGGAGTCACAAAGAAGCCAGATGAGCGGATAGAATGCAAGACTGACTTCGGCATGAGCCTGCTGGCTCGCGATCATTTTTCCATAGACAACGACAACCATGTTCGAACGAATCAAAGAAGACATTGACACGATCCTTGATCGAGATCCCGCCGCGCACTCCCGGCTGGAGATCGCTCTTTGCTATCCGGGGCTGCATGCACTGGTGTTCCACCGTGCGGCCCATTGGTGCCATCTGCAGGGCTGGGTGACGTTCTCCCGCCTCATCAGCCATGTGGGAAGATTCCTCACGGGCATTGAAATTCACCCGGCAGCCCGCATCGGCCGCCGCGTGTTCATCGATCACGGAATGGGCGTTGTCATTGGCGAGACCGCGGAAGTGGGCGATGACTGCACGATCTATCACGGCGTCACGCTTGGCGGCGTGAACCTTAACGTCGGTGAAAAGCGTCATCCGACGATCGGCAACAACGTCATCCTGGGCGCGGGCGCCAAGGTGCTGGGCGGCTTCACGGTCGGCGACAATGCCGTGATCGGCTCCAACGCCGTGGTGCTCAAGGCCGTGGCTGCCGGCGAGACGGTGATCGGCGTGCCGGCGCGCACCACCGAGGAGCATCGCGACCAGGGCAGCGCCTTCAAGGCATACGGCGTGATTCCGGGCGAGTGCGATCCGTACGAAACGAGAATCTCCGCCTTGCAGAAGGCCGTCAAGCAGCAGGCCAAGGCGATCGAAGAGCTCAAGGCGCAGCTTGGCGGGGATGAGAAGGCCGAATAGGCAGCATCCTTTCTGAAGGAACAAAACAAAGAAGGCCAGGCTGGAATTGCTTCCCCCTGGCCTTTCTGCTGCCCGCGCTGCGGGTGGCGTCAGCGGCTATTCGCCGTAAAGATCCTTGTTGACGCAGGCTGCCACGCAGCTGTCGGACCAGACGTTCAGCGTCGTCTCGATCATGTCGATCACGGCGTAGACCGGAAGGATCACGCCCATCAGGTGAATCGGAACGTCCATGCTCGCCAGCAGGCTGGCCGAGAGGAAGAAGCAGCCCATCGGCACGCCCGCATTGCCGACGGCGGCAACGGTGGCGATGATGATCCAGGTGAGCATCGTCGTGGCGGAGATGTCGATGCCGGCGTTCTGCATCAGGAAGATCACCGTGACGAAGATGAAGGCCGCGCAGCCGTTCATGTTGATGGTCGTGCAGATGGGCAGCACGAAGCGGGCAACCGGCGAGTGCACGCCGACATTGTTCTCCGAGCAGGCCATCGTGACGGGCAGGGTGCCCGCCGAGGACTTCGAGAAGAACGCAACGGCAAGCGCCGGAGCCATGCCCCTGGCAACGCGGATCGGGTTGAGGCCCCTCAGCAGGAGCAGGGCGGGCAGCACAAGGAGCATCTGCACGAAGTTCGCCGTGATGACGGTGGCGAAGTAGCTTGCCAGGCCTCCGATCTCAACGCCGGATACCATTTCAATCACGAGTTGGCTGACGAAGCCGAAGATGCCGATCGGCAGGATCTTGATCAGCCAGCCGACGATGACGAAGAGAACCTCCTGGGCGCCCTTGAAGAAGTTGAGGATCGTGTTGCGCGGCACGGATTCGGCCGGCAGCTTGGCGATCGCAATGCCGACAAGCGCGGAAACAATCAGCACGGACAGGACGTTGGCCGAAAGGAACGGCGCAAGAATGTTGTCCGGGATGACCGTCTGCACGTAGTCCATGTAGGAGCGGCCGGCGACGCTCGCAGGAGCAGATGCGCCCGAAGCCGAAATATTGGCCGGAGCAAAGAAGACGTAGAGCAGGGCGGCGACGCTTGCGGCCAGGATGGTCGTGAACAGCGTGTAGAAGATCGTGTGGCGGAAGATCTTCCCCGATTCGCTCGACTGGGAGATCGTGGCCAGCGTGGCGATGATCGAAACCGCAATGATCGGAATGCTGACGAACTTGAAGCAGCGGATGAACACGGTGCTGATGAAATCGGAAACGGCCAGCGTGAGATCCGTTCCCCAGAGACCGTTGGCGATGCCGAGCACAATGGCAATCAGATATGCGATGGCAGTCCCCCAGTTAACTGCTTTGCGTGCGGGATAAGCCGTTTCAGGCATGAGGATTCCTCTCAAGTTGTTATGTTGTTCCGGAATTATGCAAAACACGGGCTGGTTTCGCACGGGCCCGGCCAAAAGGTTTGACGTGCTCTTGGAGCGTCTCGCCTTTTGCTTCTAACTGTTGCTAAAAGCGTTCAATTGCTTTTAACTTTCTTCATCTCTAGCGATCAAGAAAACAAAAGCCGGCCCGGATCCGGGCTGGCTTGGCCAACAGGATCTTAGCGCAGGTTTTCCTGAATGAGGCCGGCGAGGATCTTCACGCCCTGGATGATCCTTTCCTTCGGGACGGTGACGAAGGAGAGGCGACAGTGCCAGTTCTCCGGTTCCTTGGCGTAGAAGGCGGCGCCGGGAACGAATGCAACGTTCCGGTTGATGCCCTCCTTCATGAGTGCGGAGGTGTCGACATGCCGGGGAAGATCCATCCAGATGAACATGCCGCCCGAGGGGCGGGTCCAGCGGATTGCGGGATCCTTCGGCATGTACTCGGCAAGGGCGTCGAGCATGGCGAGAGCCTGATTCTTGTAAAGCTCGCGGACCTTGGGCAGATGCGTTTCAAGGAGTCCCTCGCTGATCACGCGGGCGGCGATGAGCTGTGAGAAGTTCGAGGTCTGCAGGTCGATTGCCTGCTTGAGCTTGGTGATGACGTCAAGGAACTTGCGCGGTCCCACGATATAGCCGAGGCGCATGCCGGGCGAGAGCACCTTGGAGAGCGTTCCGAGGCGCAGCGTGCGCTCTGGCGCATGAAGCCGAAGTGAGGCCGGCGGACGCTTGTCGTACCAGAGCTCACCGTAGGGATCATCCTCGACGATCCAGAAGTCATACTCCCGGGCCTTCTGAGCGAGCCGTGCACGGCGCTCTTCGCTGATCGTGCGGCCGGACGGATTGGCAAAGGTCGGCATGACGTAGGCAAAGCGGGCTCCGGCGGCCTGCGCTCCGATGGAGTCGGGATCGAGTCCCTCCTCGTCGGTCGCGATTTCAACGAAGTCCGGGTCGTGCAGACGGAAGGCCGAGAGGGCGCCGAGGTAGGTCGGATTCTCGACGAGCACCTTGGAGCCGGTATCGAGAAACGCGCGGGCGACGAGGTCAAGGGCCTGCTGGGAGCCGGAAACGATCTGCACCTCATCGGGCGTCGTCGGCACGCCGTTTGCGGTTTCCCGGGCGGCAATCAGGGCGCGCAGCTCGGGCTCGCCCTCGGTAAAGGAATACTGAAGCGCGTGTGCGCCGTTATTGTCCATGACCCAGGAGCAGGCTGCCTTCACGTCGGCAATGGGGAATCCCTGAGGGCTGGGAAGGCCGCCTGCGAAGCTGATGACCTCGGGGCGGTTGGCGAGCTTGAGCAGCTCTCTGATGATGGAGCTTTTCGAGCCGCCCGCGGCACGGCTGAGCTGGAATTGAGCAACATTTTCAGTCATTTGTGTTGACTCCTGATGCAATATTTGTTTTAGCAAAAGAGCCGCTGGGCGGTGCCCACCGGCTCTTGGAGATCACAGGAATGAGACGGGTTCGGGGACGGCGCGCTAGGCCTCTCGAACGGTCCTCACGACGTGATCAAAGTTCTTTTCCATCTGCTCGGTGGGTTTTTCTCCGATCAGGCTGAACACGACGATGGCGATCAGGCCGAAGAAGAACCCGGGAACGATTTCATAGAGGCCGAACCAGGCGAACTGGTGCCAGATCAGAACCGTGGCGGCGCCGACCACCATGCCGGCCAGTGCACCGTTGCGGGTCATGCGCTTCCACCAGAGGCTCATCACGATCACCGGGCCGAAGGCGGCGCCGAAGCCCGCCCAGGCGTAGCTCACGAGCGAGAGCACCAGGCTGTTCGGATCCATGGCGATGATGATGGCGACCACGGCCACCGCAAGCACCATGGAGCGGCCGAACCAGAGCAGTTCGCGCTGCTGGGCATTCGGTCGCAGGATCGAGTGGTAGAAGTCCTGCGTGAGGGTCGAGGAGCACACGAGCAGCTGGCAGGAGAGCGTGCTCATCACGGCGGCAAGAATGGCCGAGAGCACAACGCCGGCGATCCAGGGATTGAACAGGATCTGCGACAGGCTGATGAAGACGCGCTCATGGTTCTGCACCACGGCAGCGCCCTGGTCGGGGTGCTGGGTGAAGTACACAAGACCGAACAGGCCGACCAGAACGGCGCCCGTCAGGCAGAAGAGCATCCACAGGATCGAGATGCGGCGGGCGTTGGGAAGAGCCTTGATGGACTTCGTCGCCATGAAGCGCACAAGGATGTGCGGCTGGCCGAAGTAGCCAAGGCCCCAGGCCATCAGGCTCACGATGCCGATGAAGCTCTGTCCGGTGAGAAAGTCAAGCAGCTTCGGATTGATTGAGCGGACGGCATCCATGCTGGCAGTGTAGCCGCCCACGTCGTACATGACGACGCAAGGCACGACGACGAGCGCCACGCACATCAGGCTCGCCTGAATCGCGTCAGTCCAGCTCACGGCAAGGAATCCGCCGACATAGACGTAGAGGATGGTGGCGGCAGCGCCGACCCAGACCGCCGTGCCGTAGTCCAGATTGAATGTGTTTTCAAAGAGGCGGGCGCCGGCGACCATGCCGCTTGCGCAGTAGATCGTGAAGAAAATGAGGATCACCGTGGCCGCAATAATGCGCAGCAGCTTGGAGGTGTCGTTGAAGCGATGCGTGAAGAAGTCCGGGAGCGTGAGGGCGTTGTGCTCGACCTCCGTGTATACGCGCAGTCTTGCGGCAACGATCCGCCAGTTGAAGTACGTGCCGATTGTGAGGCCAATCGGCAGCCAGCTCTCGGAAACGCCGGACACGTAGACGGCGCCCGGCAGGCCCATCAGCAGCCAGCCGCTCATGTCGCTTGCGCCGACGGAAAGCGCGGTCACCACGGCGCCGAGCTTACGGCCGCCAAGCACATAATCATTGAAGTTCCGGGTGTAATACCAGGCCACGAAGCCAAGGCTGCTCATCAGAACCAGGTATCCGATGAATGTGATGGCAGTAGGATTCCAATTGAACATGTCGATTGCGTGAAAGTAATAGTGAAAAAACGCGAAGTATGCAAAAGCTACCTGAATATGGCAATCTGCGCACGGGGATTACTGCTTAGATCCCCCGCCCATGTATCAAAAACGAGCCACAAGAGAGTTTGGCTTTTTGGAGCACGATTCCGCTGGTTTTAGGCAAGAGGGAACGAACGGGGATCGGATATGCTCAGAAGCTGAAGTCAAGGAGGCAGCAAGTGCAGCCAGTTCAAGAACAGGCAGACATCAACGAGGCGTTCGCGGCGCAAAAGAAGGCGTTTCTGGATGATCCCAATCCGGAGTGGTCTGTGCGCGCCGACAGGCTCAATCGCTTGGGGACGATGCTTCGCACATACAGACAGGCCTTTGCCGAGGCGATCGAAACCGATTTTGGCGTGCGCGATGAGCGTGAGACGCTGCTTGCCGAAGTGATGCCCCTGTTTGCCGAACTTCGCGAAGTTCTCTTCTGGGGCAGGTTCTGGATGCGCCCGCAGCGTCCCGGACGGTTCATCCTTTCAATCCTTGCAACCAACAGGCTTGTGCATCAGCCCCGGGGCGTGGTAGCGAACATTGCGCCATGGAACTATCCGCTGCTGCTCTCACTGCTGCCCACGATTGATGCGATCACCGCCGGCAACCGCGTCATGATCAAGGTGTCCGAATCGGTTCCGCGATTTGGAAAAACGCTTCAGAAGGCCGTGTCCGAATACTTTAGGATTGATGAGATTGCCGTGTTCACGGGAGGCGCCGAGCAGGCTGAAAGCATTTGCCGTCTGCCGCTTGACGCCATTGTCTATACGGGAGGCGGCGCTGTCGGCCGCAAGGTGATGGCAGCTGCCGCCGAGAACCTCGTTCCGGTGATCCTTGAACTAGGCGGCAAGTGCCCGGCAGTGATTGCTCCGGACGCCAATTTTGAGCTCGCCGTGCGCCGAATCCTTCGCGGCAAGTTCCTCAATGCCGGGCAGACCTGCATTGCGCCTGATACGGTCTGGGTGACCGAGCGGGCCCTAGAGTCATTTGTCTGGGTTGCAAAAAAGCAGGCTGCAAAGCTTTATCCGGATCCTTCGTCGATGACAAGCATCATCAATGCAAAGCACCTCATTCGGCTGGAAAGCCTTGTCAATGACGCCAAGATAGCCGGCGCGCGCGTGGAGGCTCTTTTTCCGAAGGACGCGAGGCTCAGCAGCCAGCAGATGGCTCCTGTTCTCATCATCAATCCGCCGGAGGGAACGAGGGTTCTGTCCGAAGAAATTTTCGGGCCGCCTCTGCTGGTGCGCACCTATGAATCTGTGGGAGACGTCATCGACAAGCTCCAGAAGACTGATCGCAGTCCTCTTGCACTCTACTGGTTCGACCGGAATGAAAAGCGGATCCAGCGAGTCAAGCGGAACCTTTCCGCTGGAGGCGTCACCGTGAATGACACCCTGCAGCATGCAGCCCAGACGCGGATGCCGTTTGGCGGCGTGGGCGAGAGCGGCATGGGCGTTTATCACGGCAGATACGGCTTTGAGGCCCTGAGCCGCCGGGTGCCCGTCTCCGAACAGGCCCGTCTGAACGGACTCAAGTTCTTTGATCCGCCATATGGGCGTGTGGCTTCAGCGATTTTGCGGATGCTTAGCCGCTAGGAAAACGTTTATTCAGGAAAAGGAAGAGGAAAAAAATGGAAGACTTCATCAAACCGGTTGACTCCAGGATCCTTTGGCGCACGCTCAACATCGGAGGCACCGTTCTCGTCTCCACGGCCTTTGAAGGCAAGAGCGACGTGATGGCCGCTGGCTGGAATTCCGTGGTGGATTTTGACAAGGCGATGGTCATCATCGACAAGAGCCACTTCACGCGCCCGCTCATTGAAAAGGGAGAGTTTTTCGCCCTGCAGCTGCCACTTGCGGGAATCGCCCCCGTCGTGATGAACTTGGGCAGCGTGAGCAAGAACGACGATCCCGGGAAACTCGAAAAGAGCGGGGCCGAGTTCTTCACGATCCCCGGCTACGAGGGGCTGCCGCTTGTGAAGGGGTGCGCCGCCTGGCTCATCTTCCGCCACATCAGCGAGCCGCACAACGAGCAGGTCTATGACATGTTCATCGGTGAGTGCGTCGGCGCCTGGTCCGACACCCGCGTCTTTGACAAGGGTCACTGGCATTTTGAGACCGCTGGCGACAACAGCCGCACGCTGCACTACGTCTCGGGCGGCCACTTCTACAAGATCGGAGAGCCGCTGACGGTTCCCGGCTACGACGAGTAGCGTCTTTTCCGAGCGCTTGCCGTGAGGCTCCGCAGGCTGCCCGTCTGCGGAGCCTCATCCGTCTGGGCGAGATGCCGAATGTGACTAGTCAGAATCTCCTAGGGAGATTCCTTTTGTTTTTTTCATGCGCGTCGAATCGCCCGGAAGCATGGGAAACAGCTCAAAGACTGCATGTCATAATTCACCGATTTTTAACCACATGGAGCCCACGCGCTATGACATGCGTTTTCATCGACGGGAGCTCCGGGACGACCGGGCTGAGGATTCACCAAAGGCTTCGCGAACGCGAGGACATTGAACTCATTGTCCTGCCTGAAGCCGATCGTAAAAATCCCCTCGAGCGACGACGGGCGATGAACAGTGCCGATGTGGTTTTTCTGTGCCTGCCCGATGATGCGGCGCGCGAAGCCGTCTCCATGGTGACGAACGATCGCGTGACGGTCATTGACACCTCGACCGCACACCGCACGAATCCGGATTTTGCCTACGGTTTTGCCGAACTCTCGGGACACAGGGAGCGCATTGCCTCGAGCAGGCGGATTGCCAATCCCGGCTGTCATGCGAGCGGAGTGATCGCGCTAGTGGCGCCCCTCGTTGAGTCGGGGCTGCTGCCGCGTGACGCATTCCTCACCTGCTTCTCCCTCACGGGATACTCGGGCGGCGGCAAGAAGATGATCGCCCAGTATGAGACGGAGCGGCCGAGCCTTCTTGAGGCTCCCCGCCAGTACGGGCTCTCGCAGAAGCACAAGCATCTGCCTGAAATCGTGAGGGAATGCGGGCTGGCCCATGCTCCGCTCTTCTGCCCCATTGTCGCCCCGTATTATGCGGGCATGGAGGTCACGGTGCCGCTTTTTCGCGAGCAGCTTTCCGGCACCATCGAGGATGTTAGGCAAGTGCTTCGCGACCACTATGCAAATTCGAGGCTCGTCCGGTATGCGGACGGTGCTGACGAGGAGGGGTTCCTCTCCGCGGGAGCGTTTGCCGGCAGGGATGACATGCAGGTCGCCGTCATGGGAAATGATGACCGCGTCCTGCTCGTAAGCCGTTTTGACAATCTGGGCAAGGGCGCATCGGGCGCAGCGATCCAGAACATGAACATTGTGCTCGGGCTTGACGAGACGCTTGGCCTGAGCGTGTAAGGAATCGATCTATGCTGAAAAGAATTGAAGGCGGCGTCTGTGCCGCAAAGGGTTTCACGGCGGCCGGCGTGCACTGCGGCATTCGCCGCAATCGCTCCAAGAGGGATCTCGCGCTCATCGTGAGCTCGGTGCCCGCTTCGGCAGCCGCCGTGTACACGACCAATCTTGTGAAGGGCGCTCCGATTCTCCTTGACCGGGAGCATCTGGCAAACGGCATCGCTCAGGCCGTGATCTGCAACAGCGGCAATGCCAACACGTGCAATGCCAACGGCGTTCAGATCGCCCGGGAGATGGCAGAACTCACCGGCAAGGCGCTCGGAATCTCCGCCCAGGACGTGTTCGTCTCCTCGACGGGCGTCATCGGGCAGCCGCTTGACATCACGCCGATCGCAAGGGGCATTCCGGAACTCGTCAAGGCGCTTTCCCCGGAGGGGAGCGAAGCCGCGGCCCAGGGCATCATGACCACCGACACGGTCAAGAAGGAGATCGCCTTCGAGTTCGAGATCGCCGGCAAGACATGCCACATCGGCGGAATTGCCAAGGGCAGCGGCATGATTCACCCGAACATGGCCACCATGCTGGTGTTCATCACGAGCGATGTGGCGATTACGCCTGCCATGCTTCAAAAGGCGCTCTCGCATGACGTGGCCAACACGTTCAACATGCTGAGCGTGGACGGCGACACGTCCACCAACGACACCGTCGCGGTGTTTGCAAACGGGCTGGCGGGCAACCCGGTGATCGAGTCCGAGGGCGAGGATTTCGCCGCATTCATGAAGGCGCTCAACACCGTGAACGTCGCCCTGAGCCGGATGATCGCAGGCGACGGCGAGGGCGCAACCAAGCTCCTTGAGTGCATCGTCGATGGCGCGCCTGATGATGCAACAGCCAAGATCGTCGCCAAGAGCGTGATTACATCGAGCCTGCTCAAGGCCGCAATGTTCGGCGCTGATGCCAACTGGGGCCGCGTGCTCTGCGCCATCGGCTACAGCGGAGCCGATCTGGACGTCAGCAGAATTGACGTCGCGTTCCGCAGTCCTGCGGGCCGAATCGACGTGTGCCGGAACGGAGCAGGGGTTCCCTTCTCCGAGGAGATCGCAAAGAAGATCCTGCTCGAGCATGACATCGATATTCTCGTCTCGCTCAACAGCGGCGCTGCGGGCGCAACGGCCTGGGGATGCGATCTCACCTACGACTACGTCAAGATCAACGGAGACTACCGGACATGATTGAGAATTTCAGCAACAGCCAGCGCGCGCAGGTTCTGGTTGAGGCTCTGCCGCACATCCGCCGCTACTCCGGCCGCATCGTCGTGGTGAAGTACGGCGGCAACGCCATGATCAATGAAACGCTCAAGCAGCAGGTGATGGAAGACATCGTTCTGCTGCGGCTGATCGGCGTTAAGGTGGTCCTGGTGCATGGCGGCGGCCCGGAGATCAGTGACATGATGAAGCGCCTTGGCAAGAAGGCGGAGTTCGTCGACGGCCTGCGCGTGACGGACAAGGAGACGGTGGACATTGTCCAAATGATCCTTGCCGGAAAGATCAACAAGACGCTGGTCGGCCTGCTCGGCGCCAAGGGCGGACGGGCGATCGGACTGAGCGGCATCGACGACAGCCTGATCGAGGCCAAGTGCAAGGATGAGCGGCTGGGATTCGTGGGCGAGGTGACGCGCGTGCGGCCCGCCATCGTCCTGGACCTCATCGAGCGCGGCTATATTCCCGTCATCTCGACGGTCGCGTGCGGCCTGAGCGGCGAGACGTACAACATCAACGGCGACACCGCGGCCGCCAGCCTGGCCGGCGCCCTGCGGGCCGAGCGTCTTCTCATGATGACCGACATTGCGGGCATTCTGCGCGATCCGAAGGATCCCTCCACGCTGATTCCCGAAATCTCCGTGAGCGAGGCCTCCAAGCTCTTTCACGAGGGCGTGATCTCCGGAGGCATGATTCCGAAGGTCGAGTGCTGCATCAAGGCGATCAGGGAGGGCGTGCGCAAGGTCACGATTCTCGACGGCCGCATTCCGCATTCGATCCTGATGGAGCTGTTAACGAATGAAGGCGCTGGCACGATGGTGAGCCAGCGCGGGGGAAGGTAATCCATGGGCATTCAGCAGATTGACAAGGAGTTTGTCTCCGGCACGTACAACCGTTTTCCCGTGACGGTTGTCTCGGGAAAGGGCTCGCTCGTCCGGGATGAGAACGGCAGGGAGTACATCGATCTCGGCTCGGGCATTGCCGTCAACAGCTTCGGCGTTGCCGACGAGGTCTGGCAGAAGGCCGTCACGGACCAGCTGGGTCGCGTGCAGCACATGTCGAACCTCTACTACACGGAACCCTGCGCAAGGCTTGCCGAGCAGCTTTGCCGGCGCACCGGCATGCGCAAGGTGTTCTTTTCCAATTCAGGCGCCGAGGCGAACGAGTGCGCGATCAAGGCCGCCCGCAAGTGGGCTGCCGAGAACAAGGGGCCCGAGTACAGCACGATCGTGACGCTGAAGAACAGTTTCCACGGCCGCACGCTGACGACGCTTGCCGCGACCGGGCAGGACCACTATCACGAGCTCTTTCTGCCGCTCACGCCGGGATTCGTGCACACGACGGTCGGGGACATTGAGGATCTGAAGCGGATCTTTGCCGCGGAGAAGGTTGCGGGCGTGCTGATCGAGTGCATCCAGGGCGAGGGTGGCGTGCTGCCGCTTGATGCCGGCTATGCACGTGCGCTTGAATCTGTTGTGCGCGAGAACGATGCCGTGCTGATGGTCGACGAGGTCCAGACGGGCAACGGCCGCACGGGCATGCTCTACGGCTACATGAACTTCGGCATCAAGCCCGACGTCGTCTCCACGGCAAAGGGCCTGGGCGGGGGCCTGCCGCTGGGCGCAACGCTGCTTGGCGAGCGCGTCCAGAACGTCTTCGGGTACGGCGACCATGGCTCGACCTTCGGCGGCAATCCGGTGTGCTGCGCTGGAGCGCTCAGCATCCTTGGGCGCATTGATGATGCGCTCATGCAGAGCGTTCGCGAGAAGGGCGAGTTCGTCAAGAAGACCCTTGCCAGAGCTCCCGGCGTGCAGTCCGTCGTCGGAATGGGGCTGATGCTCGGCATCAAGACCGAGAAGCCCGCGGGAGACGTCGTGCGCGCCTGCATGGAGCGCGGCGTGCTGTGCCTGACGGCCAAGGACAAGGTTCGCCTGCTGCCGGCGCTCAACATTCCGATGGAGCTGCTTGAGAAGGCGGTGTCCGTCATCAAGGAGGTTTGCGCTGCCTGACCGGCACCATGAATTGACAGCTTCGCATGGAGCCTGCCTTTAGAGGCAGGCTCCTGTCGTTTAGGACGGGAAAACGCAAAGGATTGTGCAGAAAAAGTGTTCGAATCTAGGCGAAATCTCTTAGGGGCAAGGTTTTATTTATTTTCCATAACTAATTGAATTTATTGACGAAATAATGACAGGATTATATTTTTTATTATCTTGACACCGTTGGATTCTCAGTGCTACGATGCAAACCGCTTTACAAACCTATGAAGCGGAAGTAAAGGCAGATGACGCCCCTACAGAGAGCCTGCGATGCTGAGAATCAGGCGGGAGACGCGCTGTCATAATGGGCCGCTGAGGGCGCAGTCAAATGGTTGATCCAGAGTATTCTGCGACGCGAGGGCATGCGTAAGTTGCCGGGGATATGATGGTATCCCGCTAAGTGCGCAGGATCGTACCTGTGAATCAAGGTGGCACCGCGGGCAGTGCATGTGCGCTGTTCGTCCTTGGCAGAGATGTGGTTTCTGTCAGGGTCAATGTTTTCAAGCTCCTGGCAGAAGGTCCAAGGAGCTTTTTTAATGGGTGCCGCCATGAAATTTCTACCTGCACGCGATGAGGTGCAAGGATTCAAGCAGGCAGGCTGCTACGACGTCCTGCCCGTGAGCACGGAAATCTTTTCGGACATCTGCACTCCGATCGAGGCGATGCGGATTCTCAAGAATGCCTCGACGCATTGCTTCATGCTCGAGTCCGCAGTGGCCAATGAGAAGTGGGGCCGGTATACGTTTCTCGGCCTTGAGCCCAGGATGGAGATCACCTGCGTTGACGGTCGCATGAAGGTTGACGGGGAGGAGTTCCGGACGGATGATCCCTCGGCGCACCTGAGGCGCATCCTTTCCCAGTACCGCAGCCCCCGGCTCGACTACCTGCCACCGTTTACCGGCGGATTGGTTGGCTATTTCTCCTACGATTATCTCGCCTACAGCGAACCTTCGGTCAAATGCCCTGCACAAGACACCGAAGCGTTCAAGGATGTGGATCTGATGCTGTTTGACAAGGTCATCGCCTTTGACAACATCCGCCAGAAAATCGTGCTCATTGCCAACATGCGTCTTTCTGATGGCCAGACGGCTTACGACCGGGCCGTGCAGGAGCTGCGCGATCTTGCGGCTCTGCTGCGCACCGGGGCGAAGAGCGCCGAGCCCGCAGGGCGGCTCCTCTCCGAGGTCACGCCTCTTTTTGACAAAGAGACGTATTGCGCGATGGTGCGCCGCGCCAAGGAGTACATCCGCGAGGGAGACATCTTCCAGATCGTGCTTTCGAACCGTTTGAGCGCTCTGTTCGAGGGAAGCCTTTTCAACACGTACCGTGTGCTGCGCACGATCAATCCCTCGCCCTACATGTTCTACTTCTCGGGCACGGACGTCGAGGTGGCCGGCGCTTCGCCCGAGACCCTCGTGAAGCTCGAGGGCGGCGTCCTGCGCACTTTCCCGCTCGCGGGAACCCGTCCCAGGGGACGGACCGAATTTGAGGATCGGGAGCTGGAGGTCGAACTGCTGGCTGACGAAAAGGAACTTGCCGAGCACAACATGCTTGTGGATCTCGGACGCAACGATCTGGGCCGGATCAGCCGGATCGGAACGGTCAAGGTTGAGAAGTACCACTTGATCGAGCGCTTTTCGCATGTCATGCACATCGGTTCAACGGTGCGCGGTGTGATCCGGGAGGACAAGGATGCGCTGGATGCCGTGGCCGCGGTTCTGCCCGCGGGAACGCTCTCGGGCGCGCCAAAGATCCGGGCCTGCCAGCTGATCGGAGAGCTTGAGCAGAACAAGCGGGGCATTTACGGTGGGGCGATCGGGTACATTGATTTTTCGGGAAATATGGATACCTGCATCGCCATTCGGATCGCCTACAAGAAAAACGGCAGGGTGTTCGTGCGCAGCGGGGCCGGCATCGTGGCCGATTCCGTTCCGGAACGCGAGTTCGAGGAATGCCTGAACAAGGCTCAGGCGGTGGTCAACGCCCTGCAGGAGGCGGCGGAGGTGCAATCATGATTCTGCTCATCGACAGCTATGACAGTTTTTCCTACAACCTTTACCAGCTCGTCGGCGAGTTCAATCCCGACATTCGCGTGATTCGCAATGACGAACTGACGGTTGATCAGATCCGAGAGCTTGCTCCGGGCAGGATCATCCTGTCGCCGGGCCCCGGCAGACCCGAGGACGCTGGTGTCATTATCGATGTCGTGCGTCACCTGGGCGCGCACACGCCGATCCTCGGCGTGTGCCTGGGACATCAGGCGATCTGCGCAGCCTACGGCGCCACGGTCACTTATGCCCGCCGCATGATGCACGGCAAGCAGTCGCGAGTGCACCTGGATACGACCTCGCCTCTGTTTCGCGGACTTCCGCAGGTGACGCTCGTCGCCAGGTACCACTCGCTTGCGGCCGACCCCGCCACCATTCCCGAGGACCTTCTCGTGACCGCGCATACGAGCGACGGCGAGATCATGGCCGTCCAGCACAAGAACTACCCCGTGTACGGGGTGCAGTTTCACCCCGAGTCCATCATGACGCCTGACGGCCGACAGATGCTCAACAACTTTTTAAGAGAGACAAAATCATGATTAAGGAAGCAATTGTAAAAATCGTCAACAAGGGCGATCTGACCTACGCCGAAGCCTATGCCGTCATGAATGAAATCATGAGCGGGCAGACCAGCCCGACGCAGAATGCCGCGTTTCTGGCGGCACTCTCCACCAAGAGCGCCCGAGCGGAGACCACCGATGAAATCGCCGGCTGCGCGGCGGCCATGCGCGACCATTCTCAGCGCGTCGACACCGGCATGGATGTTTTTGAAATCGTCGGCACGGGCGGCGACAACGCACAGAGTTTCAATATCTCGACGACGACGGCGCTTGTGATCGCCGCCGGTGGCATGAAGGTCGCCAAACACGGCAACCGGGCCGCCTCATCGCTTTGCGGCACAGCGGACTGTCTGGAGGCTCTTGGCGTCAACATTCAGCAAAGTCCTGCTAAATGCGTTGAACTGCTCACAAAAGTCGGCATGTGCTTCTTTTTCGCGCAGAAGTACCACAGCTCGATGAAATATGTCGGGCCGATCCGCAAGGAGCTGGGTTTCCGCACCGTGTTCAACATCCTGGGGCCGCTCACGAATCCAGCTTCGCCCAAGATGCAGCTGCTCGGCGTGTATGACGGATACCTCATTGAGCCCCTTGCCCGGGTTCTGGTGACCCTGGGAGTTCGCCGGGGCATGGTGGTTTACGGCGAGGACAAGCTCGATGAGATCTCCATGAGCGCCCCGACGAGGATTTGCGAGATTAGCGACGGATGGTACCGCTCCAGCCTGATCGCTCCCGAAGACTTCGGCTTTGTCCGCTGCTCGAGGGACGACCTCAAGGGCGGAACGCCCGCCGACAATGCGCAGATCACGCGCGAGATCCTGCAGGGAGCTCCGGGTCCGAAGCGGAACGCCGTGCTGCTCAACGCGGGCGCCTCCCTTTACATTGGAGGCAAGGCCCCCAGCATTCACGAGGGCGTCAAGCTTGCGGCCGAGCTGATCGACAGCGGCAAGGCCTATGAAAAGCTCGAGCAGCTGATTGCAGTGAGCAACGCTCCGGAGGTTTAGGGCCGTGACCATACTCGATCAACTCGCCGATCACGCCCGGGAGCGGATTGCGCAAAGGCGATCGGTCGTGAGCGATGCCGACCTGCGCCGGGAGGCGCTAGCGCTTGCCCGCGGCTCGTTCGCCTTTGAAAAGGCTCTCGGGGGCCCCGAGCTCGCCTTCATCTGCGAGTGCAAGAAGGCCTCTCCCAGCAAGGGGCTCATTGCGCAGGACTTTCCCTATCTGGAGATCGCGAGGGCCTATGAGCAGGCGGGCGCCGAGGCGATTTCCGTGCTCACCGAGCCCAAGTGGTTTTTGGGCAGCGACCGGTACCTCGAGGAGATTGCCCGCAGCGTTGCCGTGCCGTGCCTTCGCAAGGATTTCACGGTTGACGAGTCCATGATCTATGAGGCGAAGGTGCTGGGAGCGGGAGCCGTCCTGCTGATCTGCTCGATTCTGTCTGAAGCGCAGATCCGCGACTACCTCGAGGTGAGTGATGCGCTCGGGCTCTCGGCTCTTGTTGAAGCGCACGACGAGCGGGAGGTCGAGACGGCGCTTCGGGCTGGCGCCAGAGTGATCGGCGTCAACAACCGCAATCTCAGGGACTTTACCGTGGATCCGGAAAACAGCCGCAGGCTGCGCAGCATGATCCCGCGCGACGTGGTGTTCGTTTCCGAGAGCGGCGTCAAGGGTCCCGAGGATGTCCGTGCGTTGCGGGCGATGGGGGCCGACGCCGTGCTGGTGGGCGAAGCGCTGATGCGCGCTGCCGACAAGAAGGCCATGCTTGCGGCGCTGAGGGAGGCGGCATGACCCGGGTGAAGTTTTGCGGCCTGAGAACGGAAGCGGATGTTGATGCCGTCAACCGCCTGAGGCCGGATTTTGCGGGTTTCGTGCTCTCAGCCGGATACAGGAGGAGCGTCAGCGAAGAGAGGGCCGGGCGGCTGCGGGCGCTGCTTGATCCGGCAGTCCGCGCCGTAGGAGTGTTCGTGGACGAGCCGCTTGAGCGGATTGCGGGGTTGCTGGGGAGCGGGCTCATTGACTGCGCGCAGCTCCACGGAAGTGAGCCCGATGCATACATCGAGGAGCTCAAGAGCGTTTCGCAGCGTCCCGTGATCAAGTTTTTCGCGCTGCGAAGCAAGGGGGACGCCGAGCGAGCGGCGGCCTGCCCCGCGGATTACGTGCTTCTCGATTCGGGAACAGGCACGGGACAAACCTTTGACTGGCGTCTTGCGCAGGAGGTTGAACGGCCCTTTTTCCTCGCGGGGGGCCTCACGGCGGACAATGTTGCGGAGGCGATCCGCTCCTGCCGCCCGTATGCAGTCGACGTCAGCTCCGGGATCGAAACCGGGGGCGTGAAGGATTTCAAAAAAATGGCGGCCTTCATGGCCGCAGTGAAATAGGAAGAAGCGATATGACCAATCCCAAAGGACGATTTGGCATTCACGGCGGACAGTACATTCCCGAAACCCTGATGAATGCGGTCACCGAGCTTGAGCGGGCATACGAGCATTACAAGAACGATGCAGGGTTCAACCGCGAGCTCGCAGAGCTTTTCAACGAGTATGCGGGCCGTCCGTCCCGGCTTTACTTCGCCGAAAAAATGACCCGGGATCTCGGGGGGGCCAGGATCTATCTGAAGCGCGAGGATCTCAACCATACGGGCGCGCACAAGATCAACAACGTGCTTGGTCAGGCGCTGCTCGCGAAGAAGATGGGCAAAACGAGGCTCATTGCCGAGACGGGCGCCGGCCAGCATGGCGTGGCGACAGCCACCGCCGCGGCCCTGATGGGCATGGAATGCGTGGTCTTCATGGGCAAGGAGGACACGATCCGCCAGGCGCTCAACGTGTATCGCATGCGGCTGCTCGGCGCCACCGTGATCCCCGTCACAAGCGGCACGGCTACGCTCAAGGACGCCGTCTCAGAGGCGATGCGCGAATGGACGAGCAGAATCGTGGACACGCACTATTGCCTTGGCTCAGTCATGGGGCCGCATCCGTTCCCGACGATCGTCAGGGACTTCCAGGCCGTGATCTCCAGAGAGTGCCGCGAGCAGATTCTGCAAAAGGAGGGGCGGCTCCCGGATGCCGTCATCGCCTGCGTGGGCGGCGGCAGCAACGCGATTGGCAGCTTCTATCACTTCATCCCCGACAAGGGGGTGCGGCTGATCGGCTGCGAGGCCGCGGGCAGAGGGATCGATACCTTTGAGACGGCTGCCACGATCAGCACGGGCAGGGTTGGCATCTTCCACGGCATGAAGTCGTACTTCTGCCAGGACGAGTTCGGTCAGATCGCTCCGGTGTATTCGATCTCGGCCGGTCTTGACTACCCCGGCATCGGCCCCGAGCACGCGTACCTGCATGACATCGGCCGGGCCGAGTACGTCGCAGTGACGGACGAGGAGGCGGTCTGCGCCTTTGAGTACCTCGCAAGAACCGAGGGCATCATTCCTGCCATCGAGTCGGCGCACGCCGTTGCGCATGCGCTCAAGATCGCGCCCGGGATGAGCCCCGATCAGATCATCGTCATCACCATTTCCGGCCGCGGCGACAAGGACTGCGCCGCCATTGCGCGCTACCGCGGGGAGGACCTCCATGAGTAACATCAAGCAAGCCTTCGCCAGCGGCAAGGCATTCATTCCGTTCATCACCTGCGGCGACCCTGATCTGGAAACGACGGCCGCCCTTGTGCGCGAAATGGTCCGCAGCGGCGCCGATCTCATTGAACTGGGCGTCCCCTTTTCCGATCCGACGGCCGAGGGTCCCGTGATTCAGGCATCCAGTCTGCGGGCCCTGTCTGGCGGCGTGACCACGGACAAGGTCTTCGAGATGGTGCGCGAGCTGCGGCGGGACGTCACCGTGCCGATGGTGTTCATGACCTATGCGAACGCGGTGTTCTCCTATGGCGCGGAGCGGTTTATCGGAACTTGCCGGGAGTGCGGCATTGACGGACTGGTCCTGCCCGACATTCCGTATGAGGAGAAGGGCGAGTTTCTCGGCCTTTGCCGCGAGTATGGCGTGGATCTCATCTCGTTCGTGGCTCCGACTTCGGCCGATCGCATCGCCCGGATTGCGAAGGATTCCGACGGATTCCTCTATGTCATCTCCAGCCTGGGGGTCACCGGGACGCGCGATCAGATCTCGACTGATCTGGAGTCGATCATCCGCGTGGTGCGCGAAAACACCGATACGCCCTGCGCAGTCGGCTTCGGCGTGTCCACGCCCGCCCAGGCGGAGCGGATCGCACGGGTTGCCGACGCGGTGATTGTGGGCTCGGCCATCGTCAAGATCATCGCGGAGCACGGGCGCGGATCGGTCGGGCGCGTGGGCGCGTTCGTCAAGTCGATGAAGGAGGCGATCAGCGGGCGGTCCTGAAGCGGAGCAGAAGCCTGCGAAATCCGGACAGGGGGAAGCTTTCGCAGGCTTCAGGCTGAGTGCCGACAGGCTACCAGCCGAAGAATTCCTTGACGGTCTGCCACGCGACGCGCTGCAGGTGGCGCACGTCCTCATCCTTGAGCGGCTTTTCGCAGACCGTGCTTACCGTGCGGCCCTCGGGGCTTTCATGGAACAGGACGGCATACAGGACCGAGGCGTACAGAAGGGAGCCCGCAGAGGACGGATGGCGCTTGTCAGGGGCGTGCAGAATCAAATCCGGGCGCAGCTTCAGGCTTTCGGCAAAAGCAAGTCCCACGGGGGCGACCATGGCGTTGCTTGCGTTCGCCTGAGTGATGATGGCATCGGCCAGCTGCCGGGTCTGTTCGGGCTTGTCCTGCAGCGCCCAGGTGTCGACCACCACCGGCACCGAGCCATGGGCGCGGATCGTTTCCACGTGCTTTTTCAGGTATTTCTCAAAGTTTGCCTTGCGCTTGGGGTGAATCGGCTCGTTGGACTGGCCCTGCAGGAAGACGACGTCGAACTTCGGATCGTTCTTGTCGTACGGATCGAGGTCGCGCTTGGCCAGATAGGCTTCGACGTCGTGGAAGGACAGGGCGCCTGCGCTGATCGTAATCATGCGGCCGATCCACTTGTCCTTGCCGGTCATGGCGCGCAGATAGCTACCCATGCCGCAGTTGTAATACGTGAAGGAGTTGCCGACATACAGACCGGTTTTCGGAGCGTCCAGCCCGAGTTTCGTCACCTTCGGGGCAACCGAGGTCTCCAGAGCGTTTGCAGAGCTGAAAACAAGCATTGCTGCGGCAGCGAGCGCGCAAAGATACTTCCTAGTCATGAGAGGCACCTTTCAGGAAAATCGACCTGAGGCATTCAGGTCGCCAGCGGACATTGTACTTTTTTGTAATGCGCAATCAATTTGCTGCTGCGGAATCCATTCCGGTCACAGGTCATGAGGCGACGCCCGTTCCGGAAAGCCTCCGTTCCGTCCCCAGGCTCCTTGCCGGGGCTTCCCATGTGCTTTTGCACTCAGCGAAGGAATCTGCCTGTCACGCTGTCCGGACAGCGTGAGATTTCCTGAGGCGTTCCGGCAGCAACGATCGTGCCGCCCGATTCTCCGCCTCCGGGACCCATGTCGATCACGTAGTCGGCGTTTCTGATGACGTCCAGGTCGTGCTCGATCACGACGACTGTGGCGCCGTTGTCGATCAGAGTCTGAAATACGCCAAGGAGCGTTCTCACGTCCAGGGGATGCAGGCCGATCGTTGGCTCGTCAAAGACAAACACGGAGTCGAACTGGGCGCGTCCCATTTCGCTGGCTAGCTTCAGGCGCTGCGCTTCGCCGCCAGACAGTCCCGGGGTCGCTTCTCCAAGCGTGAGATAGCCGAGGCCGAGATTGCTGAGCGTCACGAGCCTGGGTGCCACGCTCTTCATGTCCTTGCAAAAGCCGATTGCCGTCTCGACATCCATGGCCATCAGGTCCGGCAGGGAAAGCGATTCGCCGGACTTGTTCCTGTGCTTCACGCCGTATGCGGCTCTTGCATAGCGGGATCCGCGGCACTCGGGGCAGGGAATGTCCACGTCGGGCAGGAACTGCACGTCTAGGCTGATGATGCCCGTGCCGTCGCAGGTCGGGCAGCGCAGCCTGCCCGTGTTGTAGGAGAAATCGCCGGCCTTGAACCCCTCTTTCTTTGCGCTCTCGCCGCGCGCGTAGATCTTTCGCAGCTCGTCATGCACATTGGCGTAGGTCGCCACGGTGGAGCGCACGTTGATGCCGATCGGCGTGGCGTCGATCAGCTTTATGTGTGCGATGTCGGGCGCATCAATGCTGCGCACGTGTTCGGGCAGGTTCGCGCCGCAGGATGCCGCCTGCAGGGCGGGAACGAGACTCTCGAGCACCATGGTGGTCTTGCCGGAGCCGGAGACGCCCGTCACCACGGTAAGGCGTCCCTTGGGGATCGCAGTATCGAGCGCCTTGACAGTGTGAATTGGAGATGTCTTCAGGCGAATGGCGCCCTCGGCGAACATGTCTTTTTTCTGGACGGTGCCGCGAAGCCTCGGCTGGAGAGAATCGCTCAGGAACCGTCCGATCCGGGAGACACGGCAGGCGGCCATGTCCTTCACGGTCCCTTGGGCGATCACGCTGCCGCCGCCCGCGCCCGCCTGCGGGCCGAGCTCAATGATCCAGTCAGCAGCCTTGAGCACCTGGGTGTCATGATCCACGAGCACGACGGAGTTGCCGTCGGCGATGAGGTCGCGCATGACGCCCGTAAGGCCCACGATGTTCGCCGGATGCAGGCCGATCGACGGCTCGTCGAGCACGTAGAGCACGCCGGTCGTGCGGTTGCGCACCGCCCGTGCGAGCTGCATGCGCTGGCGCTCTCCGGTGGAGAGCGTGTTGGAGGCGCGGTCAAGCGTGAGGTAGGAAAGCCCGAGATCGGTGAGGCGCCTTGCAACCAGAAGGAACGAATCGACGATGCTCTGAGCCATGGGGCGCATGGGTTCAGGCAGGCTCTCCGGGACGCCCTTGACCCAACGGGTGAGCTCGCCCAGCGTCATCCTGCAGGCTTCATCAAGGCTGATTCCGCGCAGCCTAGGCGCTCGTGCCGCCTCGGACAGTCGCGTGCCGTGGCACTCCGGGCACACGTCCTCCCGCAGGAACTTCTCCACGCGCTTCATGCCCTTTTCGTCCTTGACCTTGTTCAGGGCGTTGAGCACCGTGGCGGTGGCGCTGTAGTAGGTGAAGTCGAGTTCGCCCGCAGAGACGCTTTCCTTGCTCTTTGCCTTGTAGAAGATGTGTTTCTTCACCATCGGGCCGTCGTAGACGATTTCCTTTTCCTTGTCGGAGAGATCCCGGAAAGGAACGTCCGTGCGCACGCCCATGGCGCGGCACACATCGGTCATCAGTGACCACATGAGGCTGTTCCAGGGGGCGACGGCGCCCTCGTCAATGGTGAGCGATTCATCGGGGATGAGCGTGGCACGATCCACTGTGCGCACGAGGCCCGTGCCGCCGCAGCATTTGCAGGCTCCTTCGCTGTTGAATGCGAGCTGCTCCGCGCCCGGCGCGTAGAAGTGCTCTCCGCATGTTTCACAGACAAGCTCCTGCTCGGCGGCCACTGCCAGCGTCGGAGCATGGTAGTGGCCGTTGGGGCAGGGATGGCTCGCAAGCCGCGAGAACATCAGGCGGAGACTGTTGAGCAGTTCCGTGCCTGTGCCGAACGTTGAACGTATGCCGGGAATTCCGGGACGCTGATGCAGGGCGAGCGCTGCGGGAATGTGCAGCAGTTCGTCAACGTTCGCTTTGGCGGCCTGCGTCATGCGGCGGCGCGTATAGGTGGAAAGGGACTCGAGATATCTGCGGGAGCCTTCAGCGTACAGCACGCCGAGCGCCAGGGAGGATTTCCCGGATCCTGAGACACCGGCAATGCCGACGATTTTTCCAAGCGGAATGTCCACATCGATGTTTTTGAGATTGTGGACTCGGGCGCCGCGGACCTGGATTCTGTCCGGTGCAAGGGCGGTTTGAGGCATGGCAGAAGGGCCCCGTCAGGGAAAAAGCGGATGACAGCATTCTAAGATGCGCCCGGGCGGCGGAGGCATGCGGGCACTGAAAGGGCGACGGGGAATGCGCCGGATCAGGGCTTTTGGCCTGATCCGGCTTGCAGCGTCTACAGCAAGGTGAGAGGCACTTTGCCGCGGTTGGGAATGCGCACGGCATGCATGGCCTTCTTGCCGAAGCAGATCGCGCACCAGACTTTTTCACCGGGCTTCACACCGATGAATTCGGCAACCTTGTCCCATTCGGCTGCCTTGGTGGCATACCCGGCAAAGCAGC
>Ga0265299_10001075_pt1 | contig 32780 bp, 29 predicted proteins | sample AusTroGonzalo_MG_4_FD_193485 | JGI IMG/M metagenome (GOLD analysis project Ga0265299, IMG submission 193485) | Bovine rumen microbial communities from tropical cattle in Woodstock, Queensland, Australia - Gonzalo_02 | ecosystem: Host-associated > Mammals > Digestive system > Stomach > Rumen ... | reverse complement strand
AGTTCGGGATTCTGAGGCACAGGCGAGAGGTGGTAGCCTTTCAGCACGGCCTCGATATAAAGTCCTGTTCCACCACAGAGGATGGGCAGCTTCCGTCTGTTACGGATATCCTGATAGGCATCGAAGAAATCCTGCTGATACTCGAACAGGTTGTATTTCGTACCAGGCTCCCGTATGTCAATCAGGTGATAGGGAATGACGACTGGCTCCTGTCCTTCGGCGGCAGGCAGGCGATAGTCGGCCAGATCCTTTCCCGTGCCGATATCCATCCGCCGATACACCTGTCGTGAGTCGGCCGAGATAATCTCGCCATCGACGAGGGCCGCCAGATGAGCCGCCACCGTGGTCTTCCCCGATGCCGTCGGACCTAATATCGTTATCATTTTCTTCTCGTTCATCATTTACGACACTACAGGCACTGCCTATCGGATGCAAAGATAGCTGAAATCAAGGAAAGAACCAAATAAAAAGAACAAAAAAGCCGCCCGAAGGAATCGGACGGCTTAAGTTAATGATTATCTGAAAGCATTGCCATCAGTGAAACCCAAACCTTACATGATCGAATACGATACTGTCAGAAGGATTCTCTCTGTTATAAAGAACGCCGTTCATATAACCTTCTACAATTGACAGGTCATAGCCAAAACCATACGGATCATATCTCACATCAGTGACATACACGAGAAAAGGGTTCTCCCTTTTGGGGCCATAGATTATTGTGTCACCATTATTAATAATCTCCAATTCAAAACCGCTATTAAGATATCTGTCTTCGGATGAATCATTATACACGTCGTCAAACGACCTTTTAATATTGTATTCTCCCCTATGCAAGGAACAGAGACGCAAGAATATACGTGATACTGACGAAGAAGAAGATTGAAGTGTAACTCCCCAATTAGCAGATTCTAGACTAGACCTTTCCTCACGCCATGACCATCCTACTCTATCGCAATCGTCATCTGTGTTATATAGATTGACATAAGAGTCACCTATATTCCCTTCAATATATCCGAAACGGAGATATTTCACCTTACCATCATCTTCAAAATCACTATGGCATGACGACATGACCGCCACAGCCATCAACAATAATATAACTTTTATCTTCATCGACTGAAATATTTATATCATCTAACAGTTACAGGAACAACCTTCATTTCTATCATCCCTGTATGAAGTATACGTATTTTAAAAGTTGGCACAGCAAAAGCCGTTCTTAAATTTCCCATCATTTTTGATTGATAATTATTTGTTAATAATACAATATGCTTACTCTGTTTCTCCGGATTTTCAGCATATCCTCCGTTTATACTTCATCATTGATGTATGTGACCACTATAAAAAGCGTCATCAGTTTACTTGTCATTTCATGAAAAAGATTTATCCTCTTTATTTCGTTTTGCAAAAATAAACAACTATCCGCAAATTGCAAAACAAAGTAAAGCAAATTAACATTACCACACCCTGTAATTTATACTATTTAACAGACGGATAATCAAACAAAAAAGCCGCCCGAAGGAATCGGACGGCTTAAGGATTTAATATCTCAATGAGATTATTTCAGCTCAGCGAGGTACTTAATGGTGCGAACCATCTGAGAAGTGTAAGAGTTCTCATTGTCGTACCAAGAAACAACCTGTACGAGTGAGTTACCATCCTCCATCTTGCTTACCATGGTCTGGTTAGCGTCGAACAGAGAACCGAACTTCATACCGATGATGTCGCTAGAAACGAGCTTCTCCTCAGTGTAACCGAAGCTCTCGTTCTGAGCAGCCTTCATGGCAGCGTTGATGCTCTCAACAGTTACATCACCCTTAACAACAGCGTGCAGGATGGTGGTAGAACCTGTAGGAGTCGGAACGCGCTGTGCGGCACCGATCAGCTTACCGTTCAGCTCGGGGATAACGAGACCGATAGCCTTAGCAGCACCAGTTGAGTTAGGAACGATGTTCTGAGCACCGGCACGAGCACGCTGAACATCACCCTTGCGCTGAGGACCGTCGAGAATCATCTGGTCGCCAGTGTAAGCGTGAACGGTTGTCATGATACCGCTCTGGATCGGAGCAAGGTCGTTCAGAGCCTTGGTCATAGGAGCCAGACAGTTCGTTGTGCAAGAAGCAGCTGAGATAACAGTGTCAGCAGGAGTCAGAGTCTTGTGGTTTACATTGTAAACGATGGTAGGCAGATCGTTACCAGCAGGAGCTGAGATAACAACCTTCTTAGCACCAGCAGTCAGGTGAGCAGAAGCCTTCTCCTTAGATGTGTAGAAACCTGTGCACTCCAGAACAACGTCTACATCCAGCTTACCCCAAGGCAGCTCAGCAGCGTTAGGAATAGCATAGATGGTGATCTTCTTGCCATCAACAACGATGAAATCCTCACCAGCCTCAACAGTGTGCTTATTCTCACCGAACTTGCCGCAGAAACCACCCTGAGCGGTATCGTACTTCAGCAGGTGAGCGAGCATCTTAGGACTTGTCAAGTCGTTGATTGCTACTACTTCATAACCTTCAGCCTCGAACATCTGACGGAATGCGAGACGACCAATACGGCCAAAACCGTTAATTGCTACTTTTGTCATTTTACATTAAATATTTAAAGGGTTTATACCTAATCCTTACTAATTTTAGTGCAATTTTGCACTTTTTCTCGTTTTCGGGCACAAAGTTACGAAATATTTTCTATATTTGCACATGAAATCTAACTAAAAAGAAACAAAAAGTGAAAACCTAAAAGTAAAAAGTTCCCAAATCGGGACTTTTACACGGACGTTTGCAAAACGAAGATTACAATTCAATCATTATTGGCCGAGCCAATCGGCAAAGCCAAGCGATACGTTAAACATTAAAACTATTAAATTATGGGATTTATTAAAGAATTCAAGGAGTTTGCCGTTAAAGGCAATGTGATGGACATGGCAGTCGGTGTCATCATCGGCGGCGCGTTTGGTAAGATTGTTACAAGTCTGGTAAACGACATTCTGATGCCTATCCTTGGTATCGTGACTGGCGGTATTGACTTTACTGGTTTGAAGGCTACCATCGGTGATGCCAACATCACCTACGGTCAGTTTGTTCAGAGTGTCATCGATTTCGTCATCATCGCATTCTGTATCTTCTTGATGATTAAAGGCATGAACAAGTTGAACCGCAAGCAGGAAGAGCCCGCAGCTCCCGAGGCACCGAAGGGTCCCTCTCAGGAGGAACTGCTCGCTGAAATCCGTGACCTGTTGAAGAACAAGTAATCTGTCGGACAGCAATAACCTCAAGGACTGCATCATGGCGATGATGCGGTCCTTCTTTTTTTTTGCATATCTACCCTTGTTTGAATTATACAAAAACTCTACAAACACTTTTTTATGGCACTCAAAACACGATACATCCAAATTTTATAAAACATTAAGGCTTAACTATTTAGAATATATTTACAGCTCTCCATTTCCTTAACACGCCCATTTTTTGAACTCTATATCAGATTTTGTAGTTTCAAAACTATTCACTACCTTTGTACCCAGTAATTAGAAACCGTTTTTCAAACTCATCAACTTAGCAGCATATGCTCGGACGAAACAAAGTAAAACAGATAGTAGCAGACCTCGACCAGTTCATTGATAAGATGGACGAGTGCGTACTGATTTATAAGAATGGCATCAGGAACTACCTGGAAGGAAACAAGGATGCTTTCAATGACAACATCCAGGCCATCACCGTTATTCGCGACAACACCACAGACATGCGTCGCGGTATAGAGAACAGTCTCTACACCTATGCCCTCATCACAGAGAACCGTGTCGACATTCTGCAGTTGTTGGAACACATGGACATGATTGTAGGACAGCTCTACAAGAACCTGGTGCAATATGAGATTGAGATCCCCTTCTTCCCCTCTGAGTTGAACATCGAGTTCCTGAAACTGGTGGAGTTGGTGTCGCTCTCAGTGGAAATCGTGGCTCAGGCTATCCGCGACCATTTCCGTTCACCACAGCAGTTGACGGAGAAGATTCACACCATCTATTTCTATGAGAAAGAGGTGGAGAAACTGGCTCAGGCCATCAAACGTAAGGTTTTCCACGAGATGGATAACTTTAAACTCAGTCAGAAAATACACCTGCGTTACTTCACGCTCCATGTAGAACAAATAGCCGAGGAGGCCGTCAAGGCCGCCGATCTGTTGTCGGTACTGGCAGTTAAACAGCGTTACTAAAAATCCTTTTCGCTCATGCTAATCGTTGCCATCATCCTCATATTATCGATATGCTTCTGCCTCGGATGGAAGGAGCTTGCCAACAGCTTCTCCGACATCCACGTGGCAGATATCTTGAGGGTATGGCCGTTCCTGATCTGTCTGCTCGTGGCGATGTCGACAGGTACAGGACTGATTATCCTGCATGAGAACAGCTATTTTATGGCAGGCATGGGCGAGGTGATCACCGTTCTAGTATCTATGGTGCTCACTCTCGTGCTCATGTCGACAATCAACAGACCCTATTCCACTGTCACCATCTTCTGGGGTGTACTGCTGGCCATGAAATACACACAAGAAGGGCATGCCGACAGCATTATCTGGGCTACCGTCATGGTATCCATCATCGTCGCCCCACTGCTAAGCATGGCAGCCTCTGTGCTTTTCCATTCGATGATACGCAGCTATATCGAGGAGAGCAACATGCATCTTCTGATGAAACAGCTCTACACCAAATGGATTGCTTATGTGGGTCTGATACTTGGAGGCATCGCCCTGGCCTGTAACTACGGTCTGTTTATCGACTCATTGTTCACGCCCCTGTATCAAGGACACGCCGGCAACTGGTGTCTATGGCTGTTTGTAGTGGCCGCCAGTGTGGTATGCTTGAGTCCCATCGTCAGATGCGTCTACCAGCGCTCACATAGCAACGGAATGTCCAGACACGTATCGTCGCTCTATGCACAGGCCCTGGTAATGACCATTATGAACACCCTGCTGCCGCTCATCACAGGATTGTTTCCCCCCGTGCTTGTGTCGGCTAACCTACTGAAAGAGAGCAACACTCTCATCCTGGAAAGGGGGAAGGAGAGCCGGAGTGTGATGAACATTGTGTCGATAGCCGTCACCTCACCATTGCTGGCCTTCCTGATCGGAGCTGGCATGAGATGGTTCTATGCCCGTCCCTACTTCTTCTGGGCAGTCGCTCTGTTCACCGTGCTCGTATGTTCGATGATCAGACTCTACTACATACAATATAAAAAGAACAAGTATGTCAGTCGGATGCTCAGTGACGAGCTGAGACACCGCGATGAAGTGAGTCACGAGATGAACCGTCTGGATGTGATGGCTGTCACCTCACAGTTTGACAGCATGACGCGTGAGATCGATTTCAAACACAGAGAACTCATCGACTTATCGCTCTTCGTGCAACAGCAACGCGAATATATGACCGAGGTGGGTGCCCGTCTCAGGCGCCTCATCCAAGAGAACAACATAGAGAACATCAAGAAGTCGCTGACAGATATCGATCGCGATCTGAAGGACACGCTGCGCTATCCACCTGAGATGGAGAAGATCTATCAGGATGTGGAGAAGATGCACCACGACTTCGTATGCCGTCTGCAGATGCGCTGTCCGAACCTCTCGGAGCGTGAGCGGCGGCTCGCCATCCTTCTACGATTAGGATTCTCAAGCAAGGAGATTGCCAGCATCGTGAACCTGGAGACAAAAAGTATCGAGATTAATCGCTACCGACTGCGAAAGAAGCTGCAACTCGACCGTGGTGAGAATCTGGTAGGTTATCTGCAGATGCTGTAAGTATTCATTTGACGTCTAACTTTTCTAACGACCAAATTTATATTAATTCACTAATCCAACAACAATTATGAGAAAAACTGCATTTCTGACTTTAGGAGCCTTGCTACTGATAAGCGGCAGCATGTCGGCTCAGGAGAACGAGGAAGTACGCTACAACCAGTATGGCGTAGCGGTCGACAGGAAGGAGTTGCATACTGAAGCACGCAACAACATTCTTGTCATGGAGTCTAAAGACCAAAGCTACAAACTGTGGATGGATAACCGCGTACAGGTTGACGGTGCCTCTTTCTGGGGCGCCAAGTCCGATTTCGACAGAATCGGTAACGGTGTGAGCACCCGTCGTGTACGTTTCGCCATCAAGGCACAGATTACCAAAGACTGGTACGGTGAGGTCGACATGGATATGGCCGACGGTGTCTTTGAACTCAAGGATGCTATCATCGAGTACGACGGCCTAAAGAACGTAGAGTTGAAGATGGGTAACTTCAAAGAAGACTTCTCCATGGAGCGCACCACCACCTCTCGCTATCTGCAGTTCATCGAGCGCCCGATGGTCACCCAGGCCCTCGCGCCTTCACGCCATCTGGGATTCCAGGCAGCCTATCTGCGCGACCACTTCCGCGCCTCTATCGGAACCTTCTTCCAGGAGATTGCAGGTACAGAGGAAGCTGAGAATGTCCAGAACAACAACAAGGACTTCGGACGCAGTCAAGGCTACTCGATCACCTCGAAGATCGGATGGATGCCTTATAATCAGGAGCGTACAATGGGCCTCTACTTCGCAGGAAAGGGTTCTTATCGCACCCCAAAGACCGACGTGGCCACATCCGACTACGGAGGCATGCGTTTTAGCACTCGTAACTCTACAAGCATCAACCGCAAGAAGTACATCGACACAGACGTCATTCCCAACGTGCATCACCAGTGGCTCTATGGTATTGAGTCGGCTGGTTATTTCAAGGGTCTGAAATATCAGACGGAATGGATCAACACACACGTGGCTGTTCCTGGTGAGGGTTACAACTTTGGAGGCTACTACGCACAAGTAGGAATTCTACTCCTTGGTGGACAGCAGCACTTCAACGTGGCTGAGGGTGAGTTCACCTCTATTGCTCCAGGTAAGAAGTGGGGTGACATCGAGCTCGGTCTGCGCTACGACTACCTCGATCTGAACGACAGAAACGTCTACGGAGGCTCTGGCCAGAACTACACAGCAGGTCTGACCTTCTATCTTGGCAAGTCTATCAAGATGGCTGTCAACTACATGCGCTCAATCAACGACCGCTATGCCAACGGTAAGGGTAAGCTGATCGTCGGCCACGATGCCACTGGCAAGCCGACAGCCGACTTCACCAAGGTTACCGAGCCTAAGGGCAAGGCTGGTGTGAAATACAACAACCTGGCAGTACGCTTCGAGATCAACTTCTAAGTCATGACACTATTATAACAACATAAAAAAATGAAAATCATGAAGACAATAAAATATATGCTCGTGCTTGCCACCATGTCTCTGATGGCCGCATGCGTAGAAGATGAGGTCTACGAAGGACCTTCAAACATTGACTCGGTAACTGCCGACGTGGCAGCGCCCACTTCCAACGACGCCGTAACCGTGACAGCCACCATCTCCGGGCTCCAGGCAGCGAAGACTGTGACGTTAGCCTATACCCTCAATGGCGGCAGTGCCAATGAAGTTGCCATGACAGGTAGCGGTAGCACCTACACTGGCGTAATCCCTGCTCAGGCTGATGGCACCACCGTGAAGTACACGGTGACTGTTGTGAACGAGGCTGGTTTCTCCAGCACCTCTCCCGAACGTGAGTATGTTGTAGGCGATCCCCCAACAGACTTTACGAAGCTGCGTCTGAACGAACTCTACGGAGCCGCCGATACTGACGAGGGTAAGTTCATCGAGTTGTATAACATGAGCGAGTTCCCCATCAAGCTGAAGGGCATCACCATCAACAAGGATGAGAAACTGGCATGGACAGGCATCGAGGGCGAGGTAATTCCTGCACATGGCGTGTTCGCCATCATCGGCGCCAAGGGAACCACCGAGCGTGGTATCAGCAGCGGCTTCTCCAACAAGAAGTCTGTACTGATTGAGCTCTTCGATCCCAGCGGACAACTGATTGACAAGTTCCAGCGTGGAGAGAAAGACGCAGAATGGGGCAGTCAGTCACTCGACAAGGTGAAAGGCTCGTGGAGCCGCATCCCTGATGGCGAGGGTAAGTGGAAGATTACCGATCCCACCTGCGGCGAGAAAAACGCCAGCGAAGGAAAGGATGATGAGACTGTAGTACAATAATATCATTAATACCAAAATCACATTTAATTATTTAAAAAACATTATGGAAAAAGACAAACTGAAGATCGGCGAGATCTCTAAACCGCGTTTTGAATTCCGTAGCTTCGGCCGTTGCTTCTGCGACGCTGCCAAGCGTATGGCACGCCTCAGCGTACCCGTTCCAGAGAAAGTCTGGGAACGTCACAGCACAGAAACTTATATCGTGAGCCGCACCAACGACGTAAATAATACTAAGATCCGTGACGGAAAGATGGACATCAAGACTTTCGTACAGAGCGTAGACGGTCTGGAGCAGTGGAACCCGCTGATGAAGGGTGAGTTCCCTATCGCCAAGGAGGTACTGGAGAACGATGTGTTCCCCGCCTTCAAGGTGAACGGTCTGCCGAAGCTCGACAAGCCTACATACACTCTCGAGGAGTTCCTCAGCATCATCGATGCTCACCCCGACCTCGAGGCCGTGAAGGTAGAGAAAGTACGTTTTGGCTATATGGTGAACGACACCATCTGCGAGACTGGCGACGTCTATATCAACGGTGCTTTGGTGAAGACCATCAACTCAGAGTCTACTGAGATCGAGGATATCAAGAAGACCATTGCCGACGTAGGACTGGAGGGTGTCGAGAACATCAACTACCTGCAGGCTATCAAGCGTGTGATTGGAATGATTAAGAAACCTTTAGCAAACTAAAATTATGGCACAGGAAATAGAACGTAAATTCCTTGTAAAAGGTGATTTCAAAAGCGAAGTTTTCAAGAGTACTCGTATCACTCAGGGCTATCTCAGTTCAGTACCCGAGCGCACTGTCCGCGTGAGAGTGAAGGGCGAAAAGGGCTTTATCACTATCAAAGGTATTGGCAACAAGAGCGGAGCCAGTCGCTACGAGTGGGAGAAGGAGATTCCCGTCGAGGAGGTTCGCGAGTTGCTGAAGATCTGTGAGCCTGGTGTCATCGACAAGACACGCTATCTGGTGAAGAATGGCGAGTTCACCTTCGAGGTGGATGAGTTCTACGGCGACAACGAAGGACTGACAGTAGCAGAGATCGAGTTGCCCGACGAGCAGGCCGAGTTCAACCGTCCAGCATGGCTGGGTGAGGAGGTGACGGGCGATGTGCGCTTCTACAACTCCATGCTCATGAAGAACCCGTATAAGAACTGGAAGTAACAACCAGATTCTTCTAACGACTTGAGGGAGGTGGGCTCTCTCATGTAGAGCCCACCCCTCTTCTTTCTTTTCAACTGACAATTATGAACAACAACAATATCCAAACCAAAACAGCGTTCGATCCGCTGGACATGAACAACTACCGCATCGAGAAACTGCCCAAGATGCAGAAGTCGGGCTTCGAGCGTGTGCTGCAGCGCATCGGCGCGCCACTCGCCCTTCTGGCATTCGTTCTCATCTACTGGGTAATAGACATCCCGTTTGTGGATAGGATCGACACCAATAAAACTACTACGACCCTGACGGAATCGGCAGTGAGCCGTTACGACCAGTTGGCTAACGCCACCATGAAAAAGCTCACCACTGGTGAGGCCGCCCAAGAAGTCTCTCCGCAACTGGAAGAACAGGTACAAGAGACAGCCCACCAGAAATTCATACGTATCAACTATGCCATGCTGGCTGTCTTTGTGGCCGCCATCATCTTATGGATCACAGAGGCCATTCCCAATTACCTCACCTCACTGATGGTGATACTGGGTATCGTGCTCACGGGCATCACCACAGACAAGACGGCCTATGCCCAGTTGGGACACCCAGTCATGTGGCTGAACATCCTCTCGTTCATTCTGGCGAGCATGCTTGTCAAGACACAGGTGGCCAAACGCTTTGCCCTGTGGTTTGTACTGAAGTTCGGACGGAATGCAGGAGGCATCATGATCAGCTTTATCATCATCAACCTAGTGCTCTCGGCCTTCATCTCCGCCACCACAGCAAAGGCTGCAATCTTGTTACCTATCTTCATGGTAGTGGCAGCCATATATGGTGCCACAGGCGGAGACCACAGGAATAACTTCGGCCGTAACCTCATCCTGCAGAATCTGTTCCAGATCAACCTCGGCGCCAACGCCTTCCTGACGGGTTCTGGCGCTACTCTCCTAGCTGGATCACTCATCGCCGGCGCCATGGGCATCGGCTCGTTCAGCTATCAGGATTGGTTCAAGGCCGCCTTCCCCATGAGCGTGTTTCTCATCCTCGTCGCCTGGTTCGTGGGCACGAAAATCTTCTTCCCTTTGAGAAAGGAGGAGCGTGTGCCTCAGATTGCAGGAGGCATGGAGCGTCTGCGCGAGGAACTGCAGAAGTTGGGTAAGATGCGCGCCGACGAGTGGAAAGCCGTCGCCATCTTCGTTGTCGTACTCATCCTCTGGGCCACTGACAAACAGCACGGCATCAACCAGACGGCCGTTGCCTTCATGGGTGCTGTCGTAGCACTGCTACCAGGCATCGGTGTGGTGAAATGGAACGACGTGGATATCCCTTGGCACCTGCTACTCTTCTCCGCTGGAGCATATACTCTGGGAGCCGGACTCGACGCTACAGGACTCCCTGGCACTCTGATCGACGCTCTTTTCAATAGCATCGGCATCACAGCTGAGACTCCATTCTGGGTGCTCTACCTCATCCTGACTGCCGGCATGCTTCTCTTCTCGCTGGTGTTCCAGTCGAAGACGATGCTCACGCTCATCTTCGTGCCGATAGCCATCGGCGTAGCACAGAAGAATGGCTATCCTATCATGAGCCTCGCCTTCCCTGTGGCTATGCTCGTAGGACATGTCTATGTACTTCCGTTCAACAGTAAGCCTGCCGCCCTGCTCTACACCACCAACCAGTACAGCTGGAGTGATACCTTCAAGTTCGGCATCACCATGATGTTCATCAGCTGGCTCACCATTATCCTGTGGGGAGAGACCGTCCTGAAGTGGTTCGGCTACACCAGCGGTGTATTCTTCTAACAATCTAACAGTTCTGCCATGATAGATATTCAACCAAAGATACACGACAGGAACACCCTCGAGTTCAAAGTGGGCTATAAAGCCTCTAATGGAGCCACCTATAATGACTTCGAGATGAACACATGGATCTACATCCCAGAGACTCTGGGCGTAAACCGTCATACCTATCTGAAGGAGAATTTCTATCGTGACATGCTGTCGTATATACGACTGATCACCCCCTTCTACCACCTCGACGAGCTGGCTTCGACCACGTGCCTGCCCTACCGTCGCCTGAGCGATGTGTGCATGGCGCTCCATCGGCAGCCTGACGAGAAAGAGCAGAAGAACTACGAGCGCGAGATTAAGATGTATGCCTCGATCTTCAAGAGCAGCATCCGCGACACGTTCCGAAACGCGCTCAACGAGAAAGGAGCGCTCCGCGAGGCCCACTGCAAGGATGCCTTGGAGAGCATCTCAAAAATCTTCGAGATCTATCGCGCACTCGGCAAGGAGATGGAGCAACGACCAGTACCCAGTCAGCAGATGCTCTACTTCCACTACGGCGACGAGTTCATGTCTAACGTCGTGGAACAGCATGTGTCGCGCCTTATCGAGCGACTGCGCTCCGAGGCCCCTGAGAGCTACACGGCACTGGAGCCCTCGATCCGTCAGGTGCTCGACAACGAGCACAGCTATCGCCAACGCGTCGGCTACCTCTGCGTCGAAGAGAAAGACGATGAGAGCAACACCCAGTTCGTCTATCACGCTGGTCAACTCAAGAAGTATATCGAGAGTAACCTCTACTTGCCCACCCACAAACGTCGCAATGCCGTCTTCCTCGAGCAGATGGTGTTCAGTCTGGCGGCTGGTTTGTCGATGGTCTTTGCAACAGTCATCTCGTTTGCCTTCCAACAGACCTATGGCAACTTCACCCTCCCCTTCTTCATCGCCCTCGTCATCAGCTATATGTTCAAGGACCGTATCAAGGAGTTGGTGCGAATCTACTTCGCCACCCGTCTGAGCAGTCGTCTGTTCGACTATAAGATTGGCATCCGCGTGGGCGACATCAAGGTGGGCTGGTGTAAGGAAGGGTTCGACTTCCTGACCCCCGAGAAGATATCATCGCCTGTGAGGAAGATGCGCAACAGGCACTCGCCGCTAGTCATCGGCCGAGGAACAGAAGAGCAGGTCATCCAGTATCGTAAACGTATCCACCTGAACCAAAAGGCCGTCAACCGTCTGTCACCCTATCCGCTCAGCGGCATCAATGATATCGTGCGTTACAACCTCTCTGAGTTCATGCGTAAGATGGACAATCCCAAGGTACCGTTGTGTGCCAACAAGGGCGACGGCCAGTACATGCCCGCCGAAGGACGCAAGGTGTATTACTTAAACCTCATCATCCAGTTTAAGTACGAGAACACCACCCGATTCTATCGTTATCGCGTCTGCATGAGCAGAAAGGGCATACACAAAATCAAAGAGATAAGATGAGAAAGAATATCATGATATTCATACTGTCCGCCCTCATGCTGGGGGCATGCGACAATCAGAACTCTGTGAACATCCTGATCTCCAACAGCGGCAATGAGCCTATGGAGAACAGAGTGGTCACCATTGGCCTCGACACCATCCGTCAATGGCTCGACATCAGTGTTGACGACACCCTGATTCTACTTAACGAGAAAAACCAGCCTCTGCCATATACCTACAGCAAAGACCGGTCTTCTATCTCATTCCGTGTGCCGAGCATCCAGCAACGGTCACAGAAGAATTTCTCCATCAATAAGTCTGATACCCAACTCCGTCAGAATCTTTTCGCCTTCAGGCGACGTAACATTGAGGTCAGACTGGAATAAGCCTCGCCTACTCCCATTCGATAGTTGCGGGTGGCTTCGACGAGATGTCATAGCATACACGGTTCACACCACGCACCTTATTAATGATCTCGTTCGATACCTTCGCCATGAAGTCGTAAGGCAGATGAGCCCAGTCGGCCGTCATGGCATCAGTTGATGTCACAGCGCGCAAGGCCACGGGATGCTCGTACGTACGCTCATCACCCATCACACCCACACTGCGGACGGTAGAGAGCAGGATAGCACCCGCCTGCCATATCTGATCGTAGAGCGACACCTCGATCTCACCATCTGTCATCTGAGCAGGCACTCCAGCGGCCAGAACCTTACGGGCCTCCTCACCAGAGAGTTTCACCTTATAGTCGCGCAAACCGCGGATATAGATATCGTCGGCATCCTGAAGGATACGCACCTTCTCAGGCGTAATATCACCAAGGATACGCACAGCCAGTCCAGGTCCTGGGAACGGATGACGCGTTATCAGATGCTCAGGCATACCAAGCTGACGACCCACGCGACGCACCTCGTCCTTGAACAACCATTTCAGCGGCTCGCAGAGCTGCAGATGCATCTCCTTCGGCAGTCCGCCCACGTTATGGTGACTCTTGATCACTTTTCCTGTAATGTTCAGCGACTCGATACGGTCAGGATAGATCGTACCCTGTGCCAGCCACTTCGCATCCGTGATCTTCTTCGCCTCAGCGTTAAACACCTCAACGAAGTCACGACCTATGATCTTACGTTTCTGCTCAGGATCCGTCACACCAGCCAGGTCACTGAAGAACTTCTCCGAGGCATCCACACCTATCACGTTCAGTCCGAGCACCTTGTAGTCCTCCATCACCTGTGTGAACTCATTCTTACGAAGCATGCCGTGATCCACGAAGATACACGTCAGGTTCTTGCCGATGGCACGATTCAACAGTACGGCAGCCACGGAAGAGTCGACACCACCAGACAGTCCGAGTATCACGCGGTCGCTGCCCAACTGTGCCTTCAGTTCAGCCACCGTCGAGTCAACGAACGAGGCTGCGCTCCACTCCTGACGACTTCCGCACACATCCACCACGAAGTTCTTCAGCAGCTGAGTACCCTGCAGGGTATGGAACACCTCAGGATGGAACTGTACGGCGAAGATCGGCGATCCCTCGCCCGTTGCCCCCGTAGACGAAGGCGTCCAGAATGCCGCGTTCTTCACGTCCTTGGTCGAGCCAATCACCTCGAAGCCATCAGGGATGGCTGTAATCGTGTCACCATGACTCATCCATACCTGTGAGTGCTGGTCGAAGCCCTTGAAGAGCGGGTTCGTCGTGTCCACCGTCTGAAGGTTCGCACGTCCGTACTCACGCGAGTCGGCCTTCTCCACCTTTCCGCCCAGCGTATGCGAGATGAACTGCGCGCCATAGCAGATGCCCAGCACAGGCAGTCTGCCTACGAACTGACTCAGATCCACCTTGAATGCCTCAGGGTCGTGCACCGAGTACGGTGAGCCGCTCAGTATCACGCCGATCACCGAGGGATCATCCTTCGGGAACTTGTTGTATGGCATAATCTCGCAGAAGGTGTCCAGCTCACGCACGCGACGGCCGATGAGCTGCGTCGTCTGTGAGCCGAAATCCAAAATAATAATCTTCTGTGTCATATAACTTATAATTGTTTGAGAAATGATTCCGCTTGTTCCAGTGTGTCGAGCTTACCCACATCGAGCAGCCGCAGGTCCTTCTGCTCCAGTCCGATGATAGCACACTGATGACAGTATTTCAGATAGAAGTCGATGATGCCGAAACGATCAGGCATCTCATTGAAGAGGGGAAACAGCCGCGGCCAGATGACATGCATGCCACTGAAAGCCAGCTGCCGCATGCCCGTTGGGTCCAAAGCGGGATAAGGACTCTTCACCTCACCCGTCTCGATGTTCGTCCAACCGTCGAGCAACATCTCATCGTCGAACAACAGGTAACGCTTCGTCTGCCGCCGACTTACCACCAACAAGGCGTCAGGGACATTCGTCATCGTCAGCGCGTCAAGATCAAGATTACTCAGGATATCCACATTATGAATCAGTATAGGACTCTCCTGGTCAAAGAGCGGTAGGGCTTTCTTGATACCACCGCCCGTCTCCAACAGACCGTCTGTCTCGTCGGAGATGCGGATATCAAGGCCGAAGTTCCCGTTCGTCTGAAGATAGTCGATAATTTGTTGCGCGAAATGATGCACGTTGACCACGATTCGCTCATAGCCAGCCGCCTCGAGTTTCATGATGACATGCCAGAGCAGGGGCTGTCCGCCAACTCTCACCAACGCCTTTGGCATTGTGTCGGTAAGAGGCTTGAGCCGAGTACCCAACCCTGCCGCAAAGATCATCGCCTGCTTCATTCTCCGAAATTTTGTGCAAAATTACGAAAAGTCGAGCGCAAAAACAAGAAACTCGTTTCTTTTTTTGCCGAGACAGAGTAATTTCGCTGTCGTTAGACGACAATAATACGAATATCACTTGTCACGACGGTGCATCACCTTAAAAGAGTAAACAATATAATTTCTTTTACAAAACCCAGACTTTCGAAGCCAGCGGCACAGGATGTTCCCTGCACAGTCCCTGTTTGCCCGAAGGAAAGTGCTGGTTTCATCGGAGGAAAGTCCAACTTTCCCCAGAGGGAACCCAGAGCACAGCAATATGCCCTAATAACAGGACTTTCCAGATCATCCGAGCCTCTGATAAAATATATTTACTTTCACGGAAATATGCAACCTGCGTTGGAGGACGTTGAGGGGGCCTCTGGATAGATTCCATCGACAGCTTCAGAGAGCGCACAGGATTCACAGAATCAGGGTATAGGGGCTGGCAGCACGGGCAGAAAATCATCCGAAGTGGGTATTGTGTGGCTTGTAGGATTATCGTACCTTTGCCGGCGATTTTTAAACGCTTGACGAATATGAATAATTCTATCAACTATGGAAGAATCTGCGGATTCACAGTTCTCTATGTCGTGACAGTCTTCGCGACTGCCTTTCTTGGTTATCTCGCTCCGTTCTGTTGGGTAGGCTTCCCCGTGGTAGCCGCCCTTCTCGGAGCATTCTCTTACTATATGGTTGCAACGAAATGGCAGGCATTCGGGGTGAGCACATTACTCTCGGTAGTGCTGGCTGGCTTGTTGCTCGTCCTTGACGAATGCACATTGCCAAGATGCGTTTTGATGGTTCTGGCTGGTGTGCTGGCAGACATCGTGCGCATGATGGCAGGTAACGAATCGCATGATGCCATGACCTATGCCTATCCCATCCAAAGTGTTGGTGTCGTCGCATGGATACTGCCTTTGTGGACACATACGACATGGTATCACGACGGCGCAGCCAGAGAGATGAGTCCTGACTATGCGAATGGACTTATGGCCTTTGCAAGTCCTTGGGCATTGGTGCTGTTGATCCTTATCACGGCTCTTGCAGGCTATATCGGCCTCCGTTATGTGGCAAGCAGGAAATCACGTTCATGAATACCAATATGTAAAATCAAGAAGGGGTGCCAATAGGCACCCCATTTCTGTTTTGGTAGTTTTTCACTTTACATCCCTTCTTACGGCCCTTCTTGCGGCCCGTCGACAGGCTCATGGACTAATCAGGGATCATTTCAATCGTGAATTTCACGGTCTCGCCGCAGTCAGTACACTGATAGGGACCATTTCGCAGATTACCACCTCGGCGGAATGCGTAGACAAAGGGATATATCGCATTCATGGCGACCATACAGACATTATCACTATGTTCTTTGTCGAGCATGCTTCCCTCGAAACAGACGACATCGCCGACCTTATACTTGGGACAATGGCTCTCGATGACTGTGGCCTTTACCTTATAATCCGCATACTTCGGTGCGTCTTTTTTCTTGTTTTCTTCCATTTTTCTTTTCCTTTTTTTATATAAATGCGCTGCAAAGGTAAACAAAGTATTCATAATGGCAAAAAGAGTCGCTCTATTATGATGAAAAATGACCTTGACAAAAGTTCTACAAGGACTACAGGGTGCAAACCATAATATACTCTTCCGCAGTCTCCTGCCACACCTCAAAGCCAGCTTTCTGATACATCCCTACAGCATAGTTCTCCTTCTGCACAGAGAGGGAAACCTTAGCATATCCTTCACGACGAAGCTGGCACTGCATCTGACAGAGAAGAGCGGTGCCGATACCTTTGTGGCGATAGTCTTTGTATAAGGCGATGGCCAACGATGGGGTGTCGTCTGCGATATGACCATAATCTTTCATCACACGGGTCCATACGGCACCGATAACGCGCCCATCGACCTCAGCTACCAGACATCTGTCGTTGGGCCAGGCACCAAAATCCCGGATATAGATTTGCAGATCTTCATTCCTGATGATCGACCTCGGTGGAGGGGCCATCCCATCAGGAATGAAGATTGCCTCGTAAAGAAAATCATTGAGTAGCGGACGCTCGTCCACTCTCATTTCCCTGACAATATAATCCACGAATAAATTTTCAGGCAATCACTTAAAGACATCGTTGATGCCGTCGAGAATGCCGCGGATCTCGTTGAAGATGCCACGCAGGCGGTCACTGACATTATCCTTGGCACCACGAGCCATATAACCAGCGCACTCTCCCTCCAGACGGCCGATCTTCGCCTTCTCCTGTGGGGTGTAGTCCATCTCGTGTTTCTTCACCTTCTTGGTGATCTTCACGAACTTCTTGCCTGCATGTTCCCAATCGTTCAGATCGTAATAACGGCTGTTGTCGCGTAACTCGTAGGAGAAGTTCTCCAACTGGTTGATCACTCCCTGCTTCGTAGAACAGGAACTCATTGCCAGTGCCAAAGCACCACAAATCAAAACATGTCTTCCTTTCATAATCTATAGGTTTTAGAATCGTGTAACTCTTATCTTGCCTCAAGAACCTGGGTGATGTCCTGTTCACGATGACAGATGCGGACCTCAACACCAAACTTCTCGTGGATATGCTCAGCCAGATGCTGGGCGGAATAAACGCTGCGATGCTGACCACCCGTACAGCCGAAAGAGAACATCAGCGAGGTGAAACCACGCTGGATATAACGGCGCACATGGGCATCGGCCAGTTTATACACGGAGTCAAGGAAGGTGAGGATCTCACCATCGTCCTCCAGAAAGCGGATCACGGGCTCGTCAAGACCTGTCAACTGTTTATACGGCTCATAACGACCAGGGTTGTGCGTGCTACGGCAGTCGAACACATAACCACCTCCATTACCACTCTCGTCCTCAGGGATGCCCTTGCGATAGGAGAAACTGAACACCTTCACGACCAACGGGCCCTGGGCATCGTACTTCGAGAAAGTAGCAGGACCATCCTGCGGATGGGTCTTATAGGGGTTGAGCGAGGTCGTCTTATAGCCATCAGCCCGACTGGCTGTGGTCTCTATCTGGGCGAACTGTGGCAGTTCAGTGAGGCGCCGCAGCAAGTCCATCAGGTATGGATAATGGAACACGCCACTGGATGAACTGATCAACTCACGGAGGTTCTGTATAGCTGGCGGTATCGACTCGATGAAGTGTTTCTTCTGTTCAAAATAGCCTCTGAAGCCATAGGCGCCCAGCACCTGCAGGGTACGAAAGAGCACGAAGAGCGACAGACGGTTGACAAAATGGCGCACTGGCGGCACCTCTGTATAGTTCTTCAATGAGTTATAGTATTCCAAGACAAGCTCGCGGCGTAACTTGTGGGGATAGCGTGCACTGGCCTGCCAGAGGAACGAGGCGAGGTCGTAGTAGATAGGTCCTTTACGACCACCCTGATAGTCGATAAACCAAGGATTACCATCACGATCAAGCATCACATTACGTGCCTGGAAATCACGATACAAGAAACAGGTTACCGCCTCTAGGCTCCCAACTTCTGGTTTCTGGCTCCCGAATCCCTGATCCCGTCCGCCGTCTCCATACTCCTCCATCGTCAAATCCTTCGCCAATAATCGGAAGTCGGCCTCTAACTTCAGCTCATGGAAATCAAGTTCCGTAGCCTTTAGGAAGCAGTATTTAAAATAGTTCAGGTCAAAGAGCACACTGTCGGCATCGAACTCCGCCTGTGGATAGCAGTTGGAGAAGTCGAGACCACGGGCTCCACGTATCTGGATATTGGGCAACTCACGAATAGTACGCCTCAACAGTTCCTGTTCTTTGAGCGTGTAACGACCTCCTGCCTCGCGCCCTCCTTTCACAGCATCGAAAAGGGATACAGAGCCGAGATCAGTCTGCAGATAGCGCAACTGGTCGTCGCTGGTGGCAAGGATCTTGGGCACAGGGAGTTTGCGCCTGTTGAAGTGTTCCGTCAGGTAGATGAACGCATGATTTTCGTCACGACTGGTGCCGATGACACCAATGACGGTCTGCCCTTCATCATCAGTCATCCGGAAATAGGAACGGTTGCTTCCTGCCACTGGCAACTGGCGGACATCGGCAGGCTCAGCCCCTTTCCATTGCTTATATAGTTCTATCAGTTTTTGCATACTGTGTGCAAAAATACGAAAAAACCTTGAAAACGACAAGGATACGAACAAAAAAAACCGAGTATCTCACGACACCCGGTTCCAAAAAACAAACTACTTAAAAACTAATCTACTAAAACAAATCAAAAAAATATCTTTTACTCAAATGTCTCTAATACTATCTTGCAGGTCAAAAGACCTACTATCCATGCTGCAAAGGTACACCGATTTGAAATTATGCACAAGTTTTTATGCAAGAAAATAAAAGAATGCGAATAAAAATACCACAAAAAGGGGACAGACAATCATGTCCATCCCCTGATTTGTTATGTTAGGTTTGCAAAAATGTATCAATCGTACATCCTGCTCTAACACTTTCTGATTACATCATGCCACCCATGCCTGGGGCTCCACCCATCGGCATTGCGGGCTCTTTCTCAGGCTTATCACAGATAAGGCACTCGGTGGTGAGGAACATTCCTGCGATGCTGGCAGCATTCTCCAGAGCCACACGAGCCACCTTGGCGGGATCAATAACTCCAGCCTCGCGCAGATCTTCATAGACATCTGTACGGGCATTATAACCAAAGTCACCCTTGCCCTCACGAACCTTTTGGACAACCACAGCACCCTCGCCACCTGCGTTGGTGACAATCTGGCGCAGAGGTTCCTCGATGGCGCGACGGATGATGTTGACACCTGTCTGCTCGTCGGCATTGTCGCCCTTGATATTCGCCAGAGCCTCCTGAGCACGGATGTAGGTTGTACCGCCACCTGCTACGACACCTTCCTCAATGGCAGCACGAGTGGCACAAAGAGCATCGTCAACGCGATCCTTCTTCTCTTTCATCTCCACCTCTGAGTTTGCACCAACGTAGAGCACAGCCACACCACCAGCCAACTTAGCCAGTCGCTCCTGCAACTTCTCCTTATCGTATGAACTGGTTGTTGTCTCAATCTCCTTCTTAATCTGGGCAATACGATCCTGAATGGCCTGCTTGTCACCAGCACCGTTCACGATGGTCGTATTGTCCTTAGAGACGGTCACCTTATCACAGGTTCCCAGCATCTCAAGTGTTGCCTGCTCAAGCTTCAGGCCCTTCTCCTCGCTGATGACGACACCACCAGTGAGAACGGCGATATCCTCGAGCATAGCCTTGCGACGGTCGCCAAAGCCAGGAGCCTTGACAGCACAGATCTTCAGACCACCACGCAGACGGTTTACGACGAGTGTCGTCAGAGCCTCAGAGTCAACATCCTCGGCAATCACGAGCAAGGGGCGACCGCTCTCTGCTGCAGGCTGCAGGATGGGCAGGAAATCCTTAATATTTGAGATCTTCTTATCATAAATCAGGATGTATGGATTCTCCATCACACACTCCATCTTCTCGCTATCAGTGATGAAGTATGCAGACAGATAACCACGATCGAACTGCATTCCCTCAACCACCCCGATGTGGGTATCGCGGCTCTTGCTCTCCTCGATGGTGATCACACCATCCTTAGAAACTTTACGCATAGCCTCGGCCAACAACTCACCAATCTCTTTGTCGTTGTTGGCAGAAACAGTAGCCACCTGCTCGATCTTGTCGTAGTTGTCGCCCACCTGCTCAGCGCTCTTGGCGATGTGCTCAGTGACAGCCTTCACTGCCTTGTCGATACCACGCTTCAGGTCCATGGGGTTGGCACCTGCAGTGACATTCTTCAAGCCCTCAGACACGATGGCCTGAGCAAGAATGGTAGCGGTAGTCGTACCATCACCAGCATCGTCGCCAGTCTTAGAGGCCACACTCTTCACAAGCTGTGCTCCGGTATTCTCGAACTTATCCTCGAGTTCAATCTCCTTAGCGACGGTCACACCATCCTTAGTAATTTGAGGAGCACCGAACTTCTTCTCGATAACAACGTTACGTCCCTTCGGGCCAAGTGTCACCTTGACAGCGTTAGCCAACTGGTCGACGCCCTGCTTCATCGCATCGCGGGCGTCAATATTGAATTTAATATCTTTTGCCATAGTTTCTCTAATTGAACATTGAAAATTGATAATTGGACATTACTTCTCAATCACAGCGAGGACATCGCTCTGACGCATCATCAGATACTTTGTTCCCTCGAACTCGAGCTCTGTGCCAGAATACTTGCCATAAAGCACCTCATCGCCCTCTTTCAGGATCATCTCTTCGTCTTTTGTTCCCTTACCTGTTGCAACAATCTTGCCATGCAAGGGTTTCTCCTTAGCGGTATCAGGAATAATAATTCCACCGATCTTCTCTTCTGCAGGTGCCGGCAATACCAGCACGCGGTCTGCTAATGGTTTGATGTTCATAATGTGTATATGGTTATTTAAATAATTTCCGCCAACCCATCAGCCAAAAGCGTGCCAAACGACAGGCTTATGCCAACTTGTCAGCGTGCCACTCCATTGATGACAACATTTCTGACGACAGTGTGTTCAATCACGGTCTTGTCAAAAGCGTCTTTCTCATCGCTGACAGAGATATTCTCAAAAGTAAAATCGTTCAGGCGATACTTATCCGACGTACCCACATCGAAGAAATTACCACACGTCATCCGTATGTTCTTGACAGTGATATTATTACACTGCGAGAGGGGCATATCCTGACGATCCTCGGGCTTAAAGAACTGCGTCCAAGGACGCACCACGAGGAACGAGCGACACCATCCTTCGACATCACTAACGGTCACATACTCATAATGTTGCGGTGTATCAGGACGCATCTTCAACCAGAGCACACGAGAGGCACGCTTCACATGGATACGGCGCAGGATCACATTACGATCATGCAACGACTCAGAGCCGAGGGTCAGACAGGCGTGCACTTTCCCATAGGTGCAGTCCTCAACGATGATATTCGAGCACGGACCATTATCGGGATTTTGGTCGGCCCAAGTGCCCTTACCGCCCTTCAACACGACTGCATCGTCACTCACGTGCATATAACAGCCGTGAATGAGCACATTTTTGCACACATCCAGGTCGATAGCATCTGATGAAGGGGCACCACGACTCGGATCCACTGGCGTGACGTGCTCTGTTGGAGCAAAGATATAGCACCCCAGATAGCGCACATTCTCACAACGGTAGAGATGGTTCGTCCAAAAGGGGGAATTGATGATACGTACATCCTGCACCGTCACGTTCTTGCTGTTTGAGATATACACATTCCGAGGGCGCATCGCTTCGAGGTTTGTGCACTGCGGATTATACTTTCGACGGATCCAGAACTCCTCCCAATATTTCTGTCCGTTGCCATTGATCGTGCCAGGCCCCGTAATCGTGAAGCCATCGACACCGTCGGCATTCACGAGGGCAGCAAAATAATCGAGCGTCTGTCCCTCCATACGTGTCTTCACTATCTGGAAATCACGAATCCTGTCAGACCCTTTCAGTTCCCCTCCCTCCTCTATCAGAAGATGCGTCTTCGGTTTGAAGAACAGTGAGCCACTCAGATATGTACCTCTGGGAATCACGACCACGCCGCCACCCTCTGCCGCGCAACGATCGATGACAGCCTGTATTGCAGCCGTCTGCACACCATCTCCATAACGATCAACACCATAGTCTGTTACTACATAGTGCCGCAAACCAGACAGGTCTACACGCGTCGTATCCTGAAACCATGCAGCTATTTCCGTTCCATCTGGCCACAGCCCTTGCTTCACGGTTTTCTTCTTCATTGCCCTTGCGGCAGATGTTTTTTCCCCACCCAACGGGGAGCACTCAGTCTTTCCCGTCGCCGCAGCACATACCGCCAGCAGTGTGAAAGCCATCATCAGTCTTACTCTCATGTTCTTGTCTGTTTTTTTAGATTAGTCTCTTTTTCCGGATGCAAAGATATGTTATTTTTTCGAAATAGCTATACAAAAACACACCTTTTTATTCAGAAATTAGAGGTTTTTTATGCAAGATTCAAAAAAATATACTATCTTTGCCCTCTGAAACAATTATTACTTAAAAGTAAGTTATGAAACAATTCTTCAAAATGACGCTTGCCACCATCTGTGGTATTGTTATCTTCCTGTTCATCGCAGGTTTCTTTTTCATCGTCTCATTTGTGGGCATGCTGGCTAACGAGTCAACGCCAACCAAGGTCAAGGACAATTCCGTGTTTGTGATCAAGCTCAACGGCACTGTCGAGGAGCGTGCACTAGAAGGGACGGTGATTGACGGTCTGCTTGGCTTAGGTGACATGAGTACGATGGGTCTTGACGATCTGGTGACCAGCATCCGTAAGGCCAAGGAGGAGGAGAACATCAAAGGTATCTATCTGGAGGGTGGAGTCGCTTCATTCGACGCTCCTGCCACAGCGCAGCAACTGCGCGATGCCCTGAAGGATTTCAAGAAAAGCGGCAAATGGATTGTTGCATACGCCGACCAATATACGCAAGGCTCTTATTACGTTGCCTCAGTGGCTGACAACATATACCTGAACGCAGAAGGCATGATTGACTTCAAGGGGCTTGGCGGTAAGAGCGAGTATTGGAAAGGATTATACGACAAGCTAGGTATCAAATACTTGATGGCCAAGGTTGGCAAATATAAGAGCTATGTAGAAAAGGAAACTCAGACGGGTATGAGCGAGTACGACCGTGAACAACGCACAGCCTACCTGACTGGTATCTGGAACTACTGGCTGAAGGAAATGGCCGAGGGTCGACGGGTGCAGCCTGAGCAGTTGGATAAAATGGCTGGCGACAGCATCATAGCACTGGCTAATACCGATGACTATGTAAAGGGCAGACTGGTCGACAAGATCATGTTCCCTGAAGAAGTCAAGGCTGAGATCAAGAAACGACTGAAGATTGGTGTGGACGACGATATCACTCAACTGTTCGTGTCTGACATGCTCAACGTGAAGTCAAAGAAAAAGAGCAGAGGCGACGAGGTCGCCATCTATTACGCCTATGGAAATATCGTCGACAATGAAGCCATGAACATGATTCAAGGTGGCGGACATTGCATCGTGGGTAAGACCACTGCAGAGGACCTGCGCAAACTCGCTGACGATGACGACGTCAAGGCTGTGGTATTTCGTGTGAACTCTGGCGGTGGTAGTGCTGTCGCCTCAGAGCAAATACGCCATGCCATAAAACTGCTGAAGAGCAAGAAACCAGTGGTGGTGTCGATGGGTGGTGTGGCTGCCTCAGGCGGCTATTGGATCAGTTCTGCAGCCAACTATATCTTCGCAGAGCCTACCACCATCACGGGCAGCATCGGCATCTTCGGGCTATTCCCCAATGCAAGCGGTCTCGTGACGGATAAATTGGGCATCACCTTCGACGGTGTAACCACTCACAAATACTCAGACTACGAGACGGACCTTGTGTTCGGCAAAAATAGTGACGATGTGATGAAGCATATGCAGACATACATTGAGCACGGCTATCAAAGTTTCCTGAACATCGTGTCGGAAGGACGAGGCATGAAGCCCGAAGAGGTGGATGAGATCGGTCAGGGCCGCGTATGGCTGGCCACCGATGCCCTCAAAATCAAACTGGTCGACAAGCTGGGAAGTCTGGACGATGCTGTGAAAAAAGCTGCCGAATTGGCCAAGCTCGACGACTATCACTCTGTTCCTTACCCTGTCGAGTCGAGTTGGCTGGACAAACTATTGTCTAAGGAGGCTCCGGGTTCTTACCTTGACGCAGAGTTACGCGAACTACTGGGCGAACTGTATCAGCCGCTGATGGAAGTACGATATACGCTCAAAAGCAGCAGTCATATGCAGGCCCGCCTGCTCGACGATGTCAGAGTAAAATAAAAGCTACCAACAGCATAAAACGAGGAAATGGAAGGAGACTTCATTAAGATTAACAGTCAACTGCAACCATTCAGCTGGCTCTACGGGATGGGAGTAGGCTTCAGGAACATGCTGTTTGAGACAGGCTTCCTGAAAAGTCATTCGTATAGCGTCCCTGTGATCTCCGTGGGCAACATCACTGTGGGCGGCACAGGAAAGACTCCTCATGTGGAATACCTAGTCCGATTGCTCAAGGACAAGATGAAGGTGGCAGTGCTCAGTCGCGGTTATAAGCGCAAGAGTCACGGCTTCGTTCTAGCAGACAAGCAGACGCCGATGGAGGCCATAGGCGACGAGCCCTATCAGATAAAACAGAAGTTCCCTGAGGTGACCGTTGCAGTAGACAAGAAGAGAACCAGAGGCATACATCATCTGACGGATGATCAGGATACGCCAAACATCGATGTCATTCTCCTCGATGATGCCTTCCAGCACCGATACGTGAAGCCTGGCATTAATATTCTACTCGTCGACTATCATCGTTTGATTATCTACGATCAACTGCTCCCTGCAGGACGGCTCCGTGAGCCTGTCAAGAGCAAGAACAGGGCCGATATCGTTATCATCACGAAGTGCCCCAAGGATCTGAAGCCAATGGAATTTCGTGTAATCACGAAGGCGATGAGCCTCTACCCTTACCAGCAGCTATATTTCTCCACCTACGAATATGACACACCACGCCTCGTATTCCCTGACTGTCAGGAGCCAACGGAGGTTCCATCTGGCATCGAGTCCTTACAAGGGAGGAATATCCTATTGCTGACAGGCATCGCCTCGCCAGAGCAGATGAGACTGGATCTGGAGCCGTATGCAGAAAGCATTCAGCCGCTAGTTTTCGGCGACCATCACAACTTCAAGCGGAATGACATCGAACGTATCAACCAGGCATTTGACGAACTCCCTAAGCCGGGGTTGATTGTCACGACGGAGAAAGACGCAACACGTCTGAAGCAAGCAGAGGGACTGAGCGATGAGGTGAAGCAACATCTGATCGTACTACCGATACGCGTCAGTCTTTTGCTCGATCAAGAAGAAGCATTTAATCAAAACATTATAGGATATGTACGAAAAAATTCAAGAAACAGCATCCTGGTTAAAGGCAAGGATGAAAACAAGCCCAAAGACAGCGATCGTGCTGGGGACAGGCCTCGGACAATTAGCTTCCGAAATAACTGACACCTATGAGTTTCCATATCAGGACATCCCTAATTTCCCCATATCAACGGTAGAAGGCCACTCAGGCAAACTGATCTTCGGTAAACTGGGAGGCAAGGACATCATGGCCATGCAGGGACGATTCCACTTCTACGAGGGTTACTCGATGAAGGAGGTGACCTTCCCTGTGCGCGTGATGTACGAGTTGGGCATCAAGACCCTCTTCGTTTCCAATGCCGCTGGCGGCATGAACCCACAGTTCAGCATCGGCGACCTGATGATTATCACCGACCACATCAACTTCTTCCCTGAGCATCCGCTTCGTGGAAAGAACTTCCCTACAGGTCCGCGCTTCCCGGATATGCACGAGACCTACGATCTGTCGTTGGTGGCGCTGGCCGACAAGATTGCCAAGGAGAAAGACATCAAGGTGCAGCACGGCGTCTATGTCGGCGTACAGGGTCCCACCTTCGAGACACCTGCAGAATATAAGATGTACCACCTGCTTGGCGGCGATGCTGTCGGCATGTCAACCGTGCCAGAGGTAATCGTGGCTCATCATTGCGGCATCCGCACCTTCGGTATCTCTGTCATCACTGATCTTGGTGGCTTCGACGACCCTGTGGAGGTGAGCCACGAGGAGGTACAGGAGGCTGCCAATAAGGCTCAGCCGCTGATGACTGAGATTATGAGAGAGATGATAAAGAGGAGTTAACATGGATATAGCGAAACTAGGAGAATTCGGTCTGATAGACCATCTCACAAAAGATATCAAGACCAAGAACGAGAGTACGAAGTACGGCGTGGGTGACGACTGCGCCGTACTCTGCTACCCTGACAAGGAAGTGCTCATCACTACCGACCTGCTGATGGAGGGCGTACACTTCGACCTTACCTATATCGACCTGCAGCACCTCGGCTACAAGTCAGCGATGGTTAACATCAGCGATATCTTCGCCATGAATGGCACACCTCGCCAGATGACAGTTTCATTGGCCATCAGCAAGCGCTTCAGCGTGGAAGATATCGAACAGTTCTATCAGGGTCTTCGCCTGGCCTGCGAGAAATGGAATGTCGACATCATCGGTGGCGACACTACCTCTTCTTATACTGGACTGGCCATCAGCATCACCTGTATCGGTGAAGCCCGTAAAGAGGACATCGTCTACCGTAACGGAGCGAAGGATACGGACCTCATCTGTGTCTCTGGCGATCTTGGAGCCGCCTACATGGGACTGCAACTACTGGAGCGTGAGAAAAGCGTCTACTATCAGCAAGTGGAAGAAGCCAGGAAGAAGAACGACAAGCGTGCCCTAGAGGAACTGTCGCACTTCCAGCCCGACTTTGCTGGAAAAGAGTACCTGTTGCAACGGCAGTTGCAGACAGAGGCACGCGGCGACATCATCGAGAAGCTCCGTGAGGCTGGCATCCGTCCTACCGCAATGATGGACATCAGCGACGGACTCTCGTCCGAGCTCATGCACATCTGCAAACAGTCGGGAGTAGGCTGTCGCATCTATGAGAAAAACATTCCCATCGACTACCAGACTGCCGTCATGGCCGAGGAAATGAACATGAATGTCACCACCTGTGCCCTGAATGGCGGCGAAGATTACGAACTGCTATTCACTGTTCCTATCGGTGATCACGAGAAAATCGAGAATATCGAAGACATCAAGCTAATCGGGCATATCACGGATGAGAAATTCGGAAAAGTACTTGTAACCCGTGACAATCAGGAGTTTGAGTTGAAAGCACAAGGATGGAACCCGCTGGAGAAGTGAATCGAGAATTAAGATTAGTGAATAGTTTTTCGAAAAAAGTTCATTAAAAATTTGGTGGGTTCAAAAAATGTTCGTACCTTTGCACCCGCAAAACGATGAAAGGCGATTGCAAATTGACAAATTGGTGCCTTAGCTCAGTTGGTAGAGCATCGGACTGAAAATCCGTGTGTCCCCGGTTCGATTCCTGGAGGTACCACTCCTCCTTTCATTAGCCCGGTTTCGCGTTATGGCGGCCGGGTTTTCTTTTATAACCCTAAACAGTCGACTTATGGGAATAGTCATTGGCATTGACGTGGGCATATCAACCACAAAGATCGTCGGCATCACAGACGGTCATGTATCGGCACCTATTCACATTACTGCCGCAGATCCTATTACATCTCTCTATGGTGCTTTCGGAAAATACCTGCACGACAACGATATCGACCTGAAGGATGTGGAGCAGGTGATGCTTACTGGTGTGGGTGCCGCCTATATCGACCAGCCCATCTACGGACTACCAACAGCTAAGTCGGAAGAGTTCGTGGCTGATGGTCTTGGTGCCCGCTTTGAATCCAAACTCGACCACACAATCGTCGTCTCCATGGGAACTGGAACGTCATTCGTCAAATGCGATGGTAAGGAAATGAAGCATATCGGTGGTATCGGCGTTGGAGGTGGAACCCTGGCGGGCTTGTCACGCCTGCTGCTCAATACGAGCGACATCAGTCAGGTAGCTAAGATGGCTAAGCAGGGAAATGTCAGCAACATTGACCTGACGATTGGCGATATCAGCGCCATTCCTGTTCCGGGCTTAACGATGGACACCACTGCTTCCAACTTTGCCCGAGCCCAAAGCGACGCTGCTAAGGAGGACATCGCAGCAGGACTGATCCATATGGTTCTTCAAAGCATCGGCTCCGCTGCATGGCTGGCTTCGCTTGGCAGTGACATCCGCAACTTCGTACTGATTGGCAACCTATCGCTGCTGCCTCAGTGCAAGGAAGTGTTCCCAGCCTTAGAGAAACTCTATAACATTAAATTCCATATTCCTCAATACTCGCAGTACTGCACCGCCATCGGAGCCGCACTCGATTACACCATCAATGGAAAGAAATAACAATCATCCCCAGCCAAACGGTTGGGGATGATTGTTAACATATAGGCATCATCACAGATATAAGAAATCACTGTAACCTTAAGGAACGTCTGTTCCTTGGAGATGTATTGCCTTATCTCACTGTTGGAGTAAGGTTCCTCCTGAGGAAGAAAGTCTTCGTAGCGAGGAAGAAACAGGCGACTCCTGATGCATTAACCAACACAACTGTCCAGAAGGCAGCACCATAGCCCAAAAGCTCTGACACGATGCCTCCCACCAGTATACCCAGTCCCATACCGATATCCCACGAGATGAGAATGGTCGAATTGGCCGTTCCGCGTTGGTTGTTATGAGCCACATTGATGGTCATATTCTGGAAGGCAGGCCACATATGTCCATTGCCCAGTCCTATCAGCAGAGCCGAACCGTAATAGCCCATCATGATGGCTGAATGGTTCTCGGTGAAGAAAGTTGGCATGAGGATAAACAAGGTATATCCCACGAGCGAGATCACCATGCCCTCTCCTGCATTATGCGTTACCCTACCAGCTCTCAAGGCCCTTCCGCCTTGCAATCGCGAGAGAATAAGACCTATGGAGCAAAGCATGAAATAGGTGCCTGTGCCCCCCGTGATACCCATGACATCCTTACCGTAGATTGCGAGATAGTTACTCAGTACGCCGAAACTGAAGCCAAAAGCCACCATGTTCACCCCCAACAGCCAGCCACGCACTAGAAAGAAGCGGTCCAGTCCTACCCTGCCACCCCAGAGAGGACGAGCGCCCCGCTGCACTTCTTGCGACGGGGTTTCTGACACAGGGACACATTTCTTGGGAAGTGATTGAGGGACCTTGATCGTGGCATCGACTAGCCATCCGAGACAGGCGACGATCAGAGCCAACCAAAAGAGGAAATCAAAGCTGTTGGTCAGTTGGTAGATAAAGATACCAACAGTAGGTGCCATGGCCATCGCCAGATTATTGCTCAGTCCATAGTAGCCGATACCCTCCGTACGCCTACTGGAAGGTAGTACGTCGATGGCTACCGTCGAGTTCGACACGGTAAGCGCTCCGAAAGGTCCACCATGCAGTGTGCGAATGATTGTGAACAGCAATAAGGTCGAGGCAGCCAAGTAGCCTGCGAAGAAGATTGCAAAACCACCGAAGGCAACCATCAGCACTGTTTTCCTTGGGAACGAATCGACCACATAGCCACTGAAGGGTCGGAACAGCAGTGCTGTGATGGTATAGCCCGAGAGCACCAGACCTATCACGTCCTTCGTCGCTCCGAAATGCTCACTCAGATAGAGCGGCAGCAGCGGCGTCAGCACATAAAAGGCAAAGAACAACGCAAAATTCGCCGTCATCACCTTACAGTAGTTCCTGTTCCACAATCTCTCCATATTTTCCTTATAATGTGCAAAAGTACGCATAATAAACAGAAATAGAGAATTTTTTCATGACAGATTCGTTAATGTTTTATAATTATCTGACATACGACTTAACTTACGCGGTATGATTACGTCAAAAGAAAAATAATTATCAACTATTTATGAGAAAAGCTGTTTTATTATCTATGATGGTCATGCTGTCCATGATGACAAGCATGGCGCAGGTCAAGGGTTCAATGGTGGTCAAGACAGAATCCGGACAGGTAAAAGGTTTTGACCACGAAGGAACGATGGGATTCCTTGGCATTCCCTATGCAAAGATTGAACGCTTCATGCCACCATTGCCAGTAGACAAATGGGACACGATCCGTGTCTGCGACCACTGGGGCCCACAAGCCATGCAGAACACTGGAGGTCGTGAGCTCAACGAGACAGAGATGTCAGAGAAGAACTCCTGTGTTCTGAATGTGTGGACCACCAACAAAAAGGGCTCTAAGCCCGTGATGGTATGGTTGCACGGAGGCGGCTTCGACTCAGGCACCTCGGCCTGGGATCCAGGCATGCAGTTGGCCAAGAAAGACGTGGTGGTTGTCAGTGTCAACCACCGTCTGAACATCCTCGGTTTCCTCGACCTATCAGCATGTTCCGAGCAATACAAGTATTCTGGCAATGTGGGTATGCTCGACATCGTTCAGGCCCTGCAGTGGATTCAGAAGAACATTCGCCAGTTTGGTGGCGACCCTTCCAACGTGACTATCTTCGGCGAGTCTGGTGGTGGTGGAAAGGTGGGAACCCTACTCTCCATGCCGTCGGCCAAGGGACTGTTTCACAAGGCCATCATCATGAGTGGTACCATCCTCAATATCAACACGAAGGCCATGACTGAGGAACTAGGCAAGGCTGTACTGAAGGAGCTGAACATCGATAACACCCATATTGACCACATCAAGGACGTACCCTACCATGAACTTTATGCGGCTGGTCAAAGAGCGATGGCAGCCAGCATCGGCACACGCAAGCCTGGCACTCCCATGATGTGGGGATTCGGGCCCACCCCCGATGGTGAAACCCTTCTGCAGCAACCTTTCCAGAATGGTTTCTCAGACATCTCCACAGACGTACCTATCCTCATTGGTACGACCTTTAACGAACTGCAGCCCCTACGCTATGACCAACCGATTACGATGGACGATGCCCGCAAAGAACTGATGAGGACCTTCGGCTTTGATACGAACAACTATATCAAGGCCTTTGCCGAAGCCTATCCCGATTATACGCCACAAGACCTACTGAGCATCGACTGGCTGTTCCGCGCCAAGACCATCATCACGGCCGACGAAATTGCCGAGAGTCGGAATGCCAAGACCTGGATGTATCTTTTCACATGGCGTTCACCAGTGAACAAAGGCTGTGTCCACGGCCATGAGCTGAAGTTCTGTTTCAACACCCTCCATCGCGCTGGACACGACCTGCCAGAGCCCTCCGAGGCCGACCTCAAGTTGGCCGACACCATGAGCAACGTGTGGGCACAGTTTGCCAAGACAGGTGATCCCAATATCGCTTCATTGCCATCATGGCAGCCCTATACCAAGGCTAACGGTGAGCTGATGGTATTCGATCACCAGTGCGCCATCCGCAACAACCCCGATCGCAAGCTGCAACAGATTATCGACAAGCACTGCTTCCAGCAGCTCGACGAGTTCCGGCAGGATCAGAAGCGCCTAAAGCTAAATATCGGAAATGTGACGATGAAGATCGATGCCGAGAACGGTGGTAAGATCATGTCACTGAAATGTGGCGGTCAAGAAGTAATCTCACAGTCGCGCTGGCCAGAGTCGTTTGGTAGCACCTTCTGGACCAGTCCTCAGAAAGAGTGGAACTGGCCTCCCGTGCCCGAGTATGATAAGCAGTCCTACAGCGTGGAGCAGAAAGACGGTCAACTGATCATGACCAGTCAGGTAAATAATAAACTAGGCTTCCGCGTCCGAAAGGCATTCAGCACCGATCCGAAAGACGGTGCCATCATCGTCACCTACTCCCTCATCAACGAGAGTAACGAGACCCGTCAGGTAGCCCCTTGGGAGATTACCCGTGTGCCCAACGAAAAGAGCCTCATCTTTTTCGAGGCACCCTCCGACAGCATCTGGCCTAAGGGACTGATGGACTTCAAAGATGCACATAACATCGCCTG
>Ga0265299_10001073_pt1 | contig 32794 bp, 19 predicted proteins | sample AusTroGonzalo_MG_4_FD_193485 | JGI IMG/M metagenome (GOLD analysis project Ga0265299, IMG submission 193485) | Bovine rumen microbial communities from tropical cattle in Woodstock, Queensland, Australia - Gonzalo_02 | ecosystem: Host-associated > Mammals > Digestive system > Stomach > Rumen ... | reverse complement strand
GCGCTAGCCCCTGCGCTACTGCCCGTAAACGCGTAAAATAGAATATGTTTTTATCTGTTGAGTGTCAATGTGTTAATTCCCGCGCCTGTGTGTTATAGTTAGTCTATGGTCACGAAATACAACGACTGGAATTCATACTTACTCATCTGCCCTTCAGACGGATTGAGAATACAGGCTCAGATGATAGGAGTACCTGGAGCTAGAATCTTTTCCGTGACGCTTACCGACACAACTCTGGAGCAGCAGTGTTACACAGAGCAGAAACGCCTGAAGTTCAGACTGGATGACAACTGGAATGACGACAGTTTCCTGGTATTCAGCAACGATGAGCTGATGCTGGCGTTTGTCTGTAAAAATAAAATACGAAACGTGATTATCAATGCTCCCAAACTGGTTCTCCCTAACGGGAAAAAAGGCCTTACGGCAAACATCCGTTTTGAAGGCGGACGTCTGGTAATGGACAGCGAAACAGTTATCAGGCTTGAAGACATGAAGGCATCCGGAAATCTGAGACTTGGCAGGAAAACCTTGAAGATCAACACCGAGGACAGCTTCGGATTACTTGAATGGGGACGTACAATCACAAAGGAGAAATAATAATGGCAGAAACACTTTTCACAAAAATAGCAGAAGGCAAAATCCCTTCAGTAAAACTCTATGAAGACAATATTTGTTTTGTAATTCTTGATATCAATCCCATCGTAAAGGGACATGCCCTTGTAATATCAAAAGAGCCCTACCCGAACATGGCTTCAACACCTGAAAGCATTCTTGAGCACATGATTCTTGTTGCAAGAAAGGTTGATGGCAAACTCAGAGAACAGTTGCACTGCGATGGTACCAACGTATTGGTTAACAACGACAGGGCATCGGGTCAGGAAATACCCCACCTGCACTTCCACGTCATTCCAAGATACACGGATGACGGCAGACGTTTCGGCTTTGAACATGACACCTACGCTGACGGCGAGATGACAGAAATGGGAAAGAGGCTCAGTTTCAAATGAGCTGTCCCTACTGCGGCGCCCGTGTAGACAGCGTCTATTACTCAACAACATGTCCGCAATGCGGAAAAGCCCTTCACACCTGTGTTTCCTGCAGGTTCTACTCTCCCCAGTCTCACTACGGATGCAGGGAAACGGTGGATGAACTTGTCCAGGACAAGCAGAGACAGAATTTCTGTGACAGTTTTTCCCTTACGGATAAAAAGATTGATAATTCGGATTCTGAACGTCAGCAGGCAATTGATGCCTTCAACAGTCTGTTCAATTAGTCGTACATATCAGAAAGAATCTTTCTGAATGCAGAATCGTCCTGCTTGAGGATTCTTGAACCGCGCGTAATCTTACAGAGACTGATTTCCATATCGCTGGCTATCTTGCGCTGAGTTGTGCCCTTGTACAGTTCCTTGAGAAGGTACCAGCGTTTTGCAATATCTTCACGCTCTCCGGGTGTGAGAAGTTCTTCCAACAGTTTACGCATAGTTGCCTTATCCGTTTCTGCTGCAAAGATTTCCACAAGTTCACTGAGATTGTCCACTTTCTCCTCCTCAAAGCATGGGCGCAATAGCCCTGACCAGACCGCGGAACATTCTTCTGAGAATTCCAACAGTTTTCCTGTAATTCTCAGGCACCTGTTCGCACAGTTCAAAGGTCCTGAGGAAATCAGATTTTACCTCACGCACCGTCTTGCCTCCGTAGAAAACAGTTGCACACTCAAAGTGCAGGAAGAACGATCTGAAATCCATGTTTGTGGTTCCAAGTATAGCACGTTTGTCATCAGACACAAACATCTTGGAATGAATGAAGCCGGGCCTGTACTCGTAGATCTTCACCCCGTTTTCCACAAGGCGGTAGTAGTTGCTTTCGGTCACTTCATACACTATCTTCTTGTCGGGAATCGAAGGTGTGATTATCCTCACGTCCACCCCGCTCTTTGCCGCCAGAATCAGCGCATCCTGCATAACGGAATCAAGAATCAGGTAAGGTGTAGTGATCCAGACGTAGTCATGTGCGTTGTTTATCAGCGTCAGATAGGCATTCTCGGCCACGCGGTCATCGTCAAGCGGACTGTCCCCATAGCTCTGTATCATGCCGGAAGACCGGCGATATTTTACACCAGGCGCATATTTGTCAGGTTCTGTTATCCTGTACTCTTTGGGAGCTGCAAAGTTCCAGATTCCGATGAACATAAGTGTGTAGTTCCAGACTCCTGCTCCCTTTATGATGAATGTGTTGTCCTTCCAGTGGCCGAAACGTATCTTGGCGTTTATGTATTCATCGGCCATATTCAGACCGCCGCTTATGACCACGTTACCGTCAATGATGCACATCTTGCGGTGATCACGGTAGTTCAGTCTGGGGTTCAACCTGGGCTTTATGGGATTGAAGCAGACAGCCTCAATGCCAAGCTTCCTGAGTGCATTGTCATAGCCACCGCTCAGAGTAAATGAGCAGCCGATATCGTCATACATCAGACAGACCCTGACCCCCTGTGATGCCTTTCTCTTGAGAATCTCCATCACGCTGTCAAGGAGCATTCCGCTGTCGTAGATGAAGAACTCCATGAAGATGAACTTCTGAGCCTTTTCAAGCTCTTCAAGAAGCGGAAGGTAGGCATTGTCGCTCTGTGGGAAATAGGTAACCTGTGAATTGGAATAAACCAGGGCGCTGCTGTGCTTCTGAATGTACTTTGCAAGGTTTCTGTCTTCAGGATTCTCAAGACTGTCAACATCTATGCTGCACCCGGGAACATCCTTCCAGCCGCTTAAAGTACTTTCCTTGTAAACACGCCTGACTCCTGCTTCCTTCCTGCCCTGTCTCTTGTTCCCGAAAATCAGGTAGAGGATTCCACCCAGTATGGGAATCATCAGTACAACAAGCATCCAGCTCATCCTGTACTCAGGAGCATCGTCCCTGCAGAAAATCATCAAGGCAAGAACAGATGCAAATACACTGTAGATAGTGAAGGAAATTGAGATTCTGCCGAAATACATCACAAGCATAACAACAAAGGCAATCTGCACAAGAATTGCAAATACTGCCCAGAAGAGTCTGCTTGATATGATTTTCAGCAATTTATGAATCATTGTCAGTCGTTCTCGTTAAGATCTGTATCCGGCATGCGTTCATCATCTTCTTCAGCTTCCACGCGGACAACCTGTTCACGGACCACAAAAGCAGGGCCGTCATAATCCTTTATCAGACCAAGACCTTCAAACGGTTTTCCGCATGCAACCAGGTCCTTGTTATCCTCCATTGACTGGGCAAAAGCCTTGCGTGTTGCAGGATTCTCAAGTCCCTTGAAGAGGTTTTCCATGTACTCCTTTGATACGGTACATGTTGCCGGGTAGTTCTTTGTAATACCCCAGCCAATGTATGTCATTGCATTTTCATAGTCTTTTTTGTGAACCTCTACCTGGGCTCCGTGAAGGTAGGCTTCCGGGAAAACGGCATTCTCAACATTGATTAGTTTGTCATAAATCTCCGCAGCCTTGTTCCAGCGTCCTGTAAGGATGGCGTACCAGCCCTTGTTGTCCACAAAACCGGGAACATCTATTTCAAGTTCGTCGGCACGGGCAATGATATTCTTTGCCTTATCTATTCTTCCGTCTGCAAGAAGGTATGTTGTAAGGTTCACGTAAAGATTGTTGTCTCCGTATCCGGAATCGAGAACACTTTCAAGCATTTCAATTGCACCTGAAACATCTCCGTCCTTCCACAGACCCATGGACAGTCCAATCTTTGCCCTGTTCATGTCTTCCCTTCCCGGGTGTTTCTTAAGAACGTCCTTCAGTATTGCAATACCCTCAGAAGTGTGGTTTTTCTGAATCAGTACTGTTCCGATTGCTATTTTCTGCTCGTTGCCTACACCGGCCTTCACCGATGCCTTGAGCTTTTCAATTGCCTTTTCGTCCTCTCCCATTTTCAGGTATGAGGCACCCTGTGCAAAGTAGACAAAGCCTCTTCTGAGGAACATGAAAAGTCCGAGAGCTGAAACTATGATTATTATCCTAAGCCATGACGGCATCTGAACAAAGAAACTTCCTACAACAATGAACAGTGTTGCAAGAAACAGAAAAACCGACTTATTGAACTTGGTCTGCTGTGCATAAGGCATTATCTTCTTCCTCCGCTGAATCCATTGAGAACTCACAGCCGCAGTACTGCTGTCTGTAGAGTCCCATCTCTTTGGATAGTTTTATACTCTGTGCATATCCGTCTTTCTTCTTGAAATCGATTGCCTCAAATCCTTCGTAGGATCTTCCCACGCTGAAGATTGTCTGACTGTTCTTGTACCTGCTCACCGTAAGTGTTGTGGTAAAGTACCTGATTCCCAGACTCCGGGCTTCTTCATAGGCTTCCTTAAGGTTGAAATCAAAGCATTTTTCACACCTCTTTCCGCCTTCTTTTTCGTTTTCAAGTCCCCTGATATGCTCAAGCCAGGCTTCATGGTTGTACTCGACTCTGTGAACTTCAAGTCCGTAATGACGGGCAACTTTGAGAAGTTCCTCCCACCTCTTCTGGTTTTCCTCTTCAGGCCAGATGTTGCTGTTTCCGTAGCAAAGCACGGGATCCCAACCTTCTTCAATGAGCCTTTTCAAGCATAGTGTTGAACAGGGTCCGCAACAGCAGTGGACCAGAATCTTTTCTCCCATGCATTTATAATAATAAAAAAGAACATCAGTTGCCACTGATAAAACAGTACTGGACATTATCCTCACAATGTGTAAGAATAGTCTTCGCAACGCACGGTTAACTCAGCGGGAGAGTGCCACCTTGACGTGGTGGAGGTCGTAGGTTCAAACCCTACACCGTGTAAAGCAGAAGGACAGGTCTAGAACCTGTCCTTTTTGCTTTAAAAGATCCAATTTTTTGCAGCGGAGTTATTTCTTATTAACTCCCATATATGCAACGCACATCATGGTAATATCGTCAAACTGGTCTGCTCCACCCTCAAAGTTATCCACAGCCTTGCGGACATTCTTCAGAATTTCATCCGGAGTAGCATCAGGATTGGAGTTCAGGGCATCAAGCATGCGGTCATTTCCGAAGAATTCACCCTTTGCATTTGTTGCCTCAGGTACACCATCTGAATAGAGGAAGAGCTTTGAACCGGGTTTGAGAATCAGTTCATAGTCAGAGTATTTTGCATTTTCAAAACCACCGACTACCAGTCCGTGCTTGTCCTTTATCAGTTCAAACTTTCCGTCAGGAGCCTTGATTACGGGATACTCATGACCTGCGTTTGCAGCCACAAGTTTTCCAGTTGAGATTTCAAGAATTCCAACCCAGACAGTAACAAACATCTCTTCCCTGTTGCTGTGCATTATTGAATTGTTTGAATCAGTAAGAATCTGAGCAGGACTCTTGCCCATCATGGCATTGTTGGCAATTGTAATCTTTGAAGCCATCATGAACAGAGCGGCAGGAATACCCTTTCCTGATACGTCTGCAACAACCAGACAAAGATGGTCAGGATCAACAAAGAAGAAGTCGTAGAAGTCTCCACCTACTTCCTTTGCAGGGTCCATTGATGCATAGATGTCAAATTCCGTTCTGTCAGGGAAACACGGGAAGATATTGGGAAGCATATCGCTCTGGATGCGAGTGGCAAGGTTGAGCTCAGTGCTGATTCTCTCCTTCTCCGCCGTGGCCTTTGTAAGATCACTGACGTTCTTGACAATGCTTCTTTCCATGCGGTCTATGGCTTCTGCAAGAGTACCAACCTCATCGTCACGGGCAATGTCTTCCTTCAGGTTCTTTCCGGCCAGCTTGCCGTTTGTTGCAAACCTGACAGCTTCTTCAGCCATCTTCTTCATGGGAGACAGAAGAACGCGGTTCATGTACTTGCTCTGGAAATAGATGATTACGGCAACAAAGATGAAAAGCGCGATTATGATGTTACGAACATACTGACTACGTCTGATTGTAATTTCTTCCATCTGACGCTGGACGCAGAGGATTGCCCTTGTGCGGCCTTCCGAATCCTTGATGGGAACCATGGCTGTGATATGGGCATCGGTTTCAATGTAACCTCTGTCACGTACAACAATTTCAGATTCAGACTCACCCTCGTAGAGCCTGCGATACTTTGTTTTGTAATCATCGTTGGTTGTCTGTCTGTAATAACCGAACGAGTACTGCGTGTAGGGGCTGTTCTTGTTTATTGTCGAAACAATGAAGGTGATGTGATTGTAATCAACAAGATTGGGACAGATGATGTAGATGAATGTTGCACCTGATGTATTGCAAAGGGAATCAAACTGGTTGTACAGGTTTTTGTATTCCTCAGTTTCTCCATTGCTGGCAGCTATTGCACCGATTCTGTCTCCGTCTATGATTACCTGGGCAGTCTGAGCTATTTCAATAGCTCCTTTTTCATAAACATCGGTAATTGCGCTGGATAGACTCCTGTATCCTATTACGCATGAAATTCCGGCAAGAAAAACCAGGGGAATTATTATTCCTATGATACTCTTTCTTACAATGCTTCCCTGTCTTTTCTTCATTTCTTCTTCTTTCCTTTATATTCAAAACAAAGCATGGTTATATCGTCAAACTGATCCGCGTTTCCGGTGAACTTGGCCAAGGATTTCTGGATACCTTCAACAACTCCTTCCGGAGTCTTATCCGCATTGTCGTTGAGTGCAGAAGTCAGCCTTTCCATTCCGTAGAATTTGTTTTCACTGTTTTCAGCCTCTGTAACACCATCGGTGTAGACAAAGAGCTTGTCGCCGGGTTTCAGGTCAATTGTGTATTCTTTGTACTTGGCTTCGGGAACTCCACCTACGACAATGCTGTGTTTGTCATGCAGAATATCAAACTTTCCATTCTGCATCAAAGCCGGATACTCATGACCGGCATTGGTGGCAGTTACCTTACCTGTACTCAGTTCAACTATTCCAATCCAGACTGTTACAAAGAACTCGGTCTTGTTGTTGGTGCAAAGAGCTTCATTGGTTTTGGTAAGAATATCGGAGGCACCCTTTCCAAGCATTGCACAGCTCTGGACAATAACCTTTGTAATCATCATGAACAGTGCAGCAGGAATTCCCTTTCCGCTTACATCGGCAATTACAAGTGCAAGGTGGTCATCATCAATGAAGAAGAAGTCGTAGTAGTCTCCTCCAACCTCTCTTGCAGGAGTCATTGTTGCAAAGATGTCAAAATCAGTACGTTCCGGGAATGCCGGGAACTTGCTGGGAAGCATTGAGAACTGGATTTTCTTGGCCATATCCAGTTCTGTTTCAATACGCTCCTTATCCGCTGCAACCTTTGTAAGGAACTGCTCATGATCGATGAGAGTCTTCTCCATACTGGCCATCGTCTTACAGAGGTTTTCAAGTTCCTTGCTCTCGTGTATATCAAGAGCTGCAAACCTGTTTGTTGTAAGACCTGCCTTCTTGTCCTTGGCATACTGGTCTGCAGCTTTGGAAATTGCGTTTATGGGATCAACAACATTCTTCTTTATTGCATCACTAAGGGCCCAGGCAATGAGGATAGAGGCGCAGAGCATTGCAATTGCAATGGGAAGAGCAAACTTCACAAGAGAATCCATTATTCCTTCTATTTCAACATCGGAAAGAACAAAGAAACAGATGTTGCCATCATCGTCGTAGACGGGAACACCGGCTGTGGAAATCCAACCGTAGGCTCTGGTATAGCTTATATCATAAAGAGTGTTCTCACCATTCCAGTTGAGGAATTTGTCAATTTCGGTGCTTTCAACTTCCTCCCATTCACCAGGCAGGAACTGATCAACATAAGACGGATCCACAATGTAGACCAAAGCATCGTGTTCGGCGTCATACATTGCAATGTAGACGTCTGAAATTGCAGCATCATTGAAGAAACCCAGAAGAATATCAGTCAGCCGGGCGTAAATAGAGCCCTCTTCCATTTCCACACTGGCGAAGTAGTCTCTGTATTCATCCGTGCCCATCTTCTCTCTCTGCTCGTCAGTAAGTGAATAGTAAATATCCATAACCTGCTTTGCCAGAGGCATGGGGTCAATACTATGGGTTACTGAAACAGCAGCGTGTGAAGCAATATCAAAGGAACTTTCAATCGTAGCTGTGTAAACCTGTCTGCTGTAAAGGGCAATTCCTATAATCAGCGCAGTTAGGCCTAAGAGTATACAGCTTATAACTATAAGCCGTATGGTTTTTAATGACATTGGCTCAGGTTTACGACGTTTCATTCCAATGTAAATTATTACGCATATTATAGGGGCAAATCAAGTTAGCACCTGCTGTCTTTTGAAATCATGATAGATACAACTGTGTTATCGGTTTCTTCCATTCCCTCGTTACACAACCTGGCAAGATTATCAATGGTTTCGGAGATGCTGCTTCCCACTATTCCGCTCTCCCTTCCGGGCGATTTCTCCTTCAGTGCCAGCCTTACACTCATTGAAGCGCACTCCAGGCTTGAGTAGAGTTTCAGCGCACATGTCCCCTTTGCGCCGTCACAGATTATTCCCGAAAGATTGCCTACCATCGTATTGAGGACCCTGTTCATCATTTCAGGCCCTCCCCCAAGCAGATAGGCCCAGGCACAAGCCGTGCCTATCGATGCCGTAAAGACTCCGCAAAGTGCGGAGAGTCTGTTCTTATGTGCTGCAAGAATAAGGCCGACAAGTTCACTGACACATACAGCCCTTGCCGTCTTCTCTTCGGTACATCCCAGATAATCGGAGAGAATTTTTACAGGAACTGTGACGGTAATACCCTGGTTTCCACTTCCTGAATTGATGATTACAGGCATGGAGCACCCGCTCATTCTTGCATCTGAACCGGCTGCCGCATAGGCAGCACCTTTAGACATAGCATCCTTCAGAGTTACAGGAGGATCCGGAATGTCATTGAACATTGTTTTGCCAACTTCAAGTCCAAATCCTTTTTCAATTGAATACTGCGCAATGGAGCAGTTTGTGGCAACTGCATCCAGTACAAAACCGAGGCGGTCAAACTCGACCGTGTCTGCAAATTCAATAACATGTTCAAAAGAAAGGTTACGTATGAAGTCTGAAAAATCGTCTGTTGCTTTCTCTTCTGTCAGAGAAAGAGAAAGGATTACATTTCCATCCTTCTCAAGATAACAGAACCTGTCGTGACGGGAGGAAATGGTAGCAACAGCATAGTGTTTATCATCATCTGAAACAGCCTTTACACTTATGTAGAGCGCAGGAACATCCCGCACAAGAGTGGTGCTTACTTCCAGAGTGCGGGCATAGTCAGTCTGTTCAGTTGAAACAGAAGACAGTATGCTCAGTCCCTTTGATGTACTTCCAACTGCATAGCCCAGAGCTGCGGCAACATCAAGCCCCTTCTTGTCAGACGAAGGAATACCTACACCTATAGTGTTTTTAATCATATCTTTGGAGGCTTCTACAAAGAGTTTTACATTACAGTCACACCCAAGCAATTCATGGGCCTTGGCGCTACAGAGTGCAGCCGCCGCAGGCTCCGTGCAACCCATTGCCGGCACCATTTCCTTTTTCAGAATTTCAAGTAAATCAGGTTCCATGGCTGAATTATACCACAAAAAAAGAAAGGCAACCTTGCGGTTGCCCTTCAAATCATTCTGATGTTAATCAGTTGAGTCCAATGTGTTTCTTGACCCAGACAACATCATAGTCAGAAATGTTAACATTCTTCTCATTGAAACGTTCAGTCTTTCTGAAATCTTCCTTCTCTCCTGAAATTCTATTGTACAGGTAGGTGTAGTCGTCAGCGCTGGACTCAGCAGCTGCACCGCTTACATTCAGGAAGTTAATGCGTTTCTTCTTGGCATTTTTCTCTGCTCTAAGATCTGCACGCTTCTTTTCATCTGCTTCAGAATCACCCTTGGTTGCTCTGATTTCAGCATTCAGGGCTTTGACTTCAGCCTCAAGCTGGGCAATTTCCTGTTTAATATCATCGGCTCTGCGAGAGTTGTTCTTTGCAAGCACAAAGATATCTCTCAGAGAATTGATTCCGTAGAATCTGGGAGCCTTCTTGGCAGGTTTTTTAGCCTTTGCCTCAGCCTTTACAGGCTTCACGGGCTCAACTACGACAGGCTGCTCAACAGGCTCTGCCTTTGGTTCTTCCTTAACAGGCTCTTCCTTAACAGGCTCTTCCTCAACAGGCTGAGCTTTCTTCTTTCTTGAATTGGAAACAACAAGAATGACAACCAGAAGTATTATTGCAACAATCACCAGATAAAGAATTACAGGAACACTGCTAACTGATTCAGACTTTGTAACGGTTACTGTAACCTGCTCTGTTTTTACTACAGGTGCAGAAGCCGGAGCCGGTGCGGGTGCAGGTGCCGGAGCTGGTGCAGGTGCGGGTGCCGGAGCTGGTGCTGGCTGAGGAGCAGGTTCAGGTGCAGGCTGAGAAGCGGGTTCAACAACAGGTTCGGGAGCCGGTGCGGGTGCTGGCTCGGGTGCGGGTACCGGTTCTGGTTCTGGTTCTGGTTCGGGTTCGGGCTCTGCAACAGGCTCAATTACCGGTTCGGGAACTGGAACGGGTTCAACTACCACAGGCTCAGGAGCAGCTTCAGTAGGAACAACCACAACTACCACAACCGGTTCAGGTTCAGAAGAAGCAATAGGTTCTGACTGAACTGTTACAACAGGCTCGACAGCAGGTTCGGCAACTGTTTCAACAGGTTCTGGAGTAGCAACTACAGTTGTAACTGCTGTTTCTTCAACCTTCTTTTCAGGAACAGCTACAAGATATGCAGGTACGTCAATTGTAAATGTAGTGGGACCTGAAGACTTTGCATCAGGACCAAACATATACTCTTTCAGCTTGTTGATTTTTTCTTCATATTCTTCTTCTGAAATAGGCTTCTCAAATCTGAGAACTGCATGTGAATCCTTGTAAATAGTAAGAACTGTGCCTTCAAATTCATCTTGAAGAATCTTTTCGGCATGTGCTCCGGCAGCAAGGAGTTCCCTGTCCGTCATTCCTTCAGGATAGGAAATAAGGATACTATTGGAACCGGTCTTTTTGAAACCGAATTCTTTGCCGTCAACATTGAGTTCATGATCATATACACCTGCAGCAGTTCCGGCACAGCCTGCAAGAAGCAGAGAAACAAACAGCAAAACAATAAAACTATATACGATGCGCTTTTTCATACAGTGTTCCTCCCCTCAATCAGAATGCAAATGCCAGTCCGAAGCCCGGATTGACTGCAACTGTAACATTACTCTCACCAGATTCAGGCAGAGTAACATAACATGTTCCTCTGAACTCCAAGGCTATATGGTCAGTCATTCTCATATTAAAGTTACAACCTGCTTCGGTTGTGAAAACGCCCCTGGCCTTGCCATTGTCAAGTTTGATTTCTACTCCGGCACCAGCTTTTACCCTGAGTGATGTCTGATGACCCAGCGCAAAATGATATCCGAAAACATGGGTAACTCTGATGATGCCCGGACCCTTTGCAGGAATGCTGTCCGCCATGGTCATCAGAGAGGCATCCAGACCAAGGTCAAAGCCGTTACTCAAATAATAGTTGGCACCGACTCTGAAACCTGCGCCACGTCTCGAAACCTGATTGTGTGTCTGCCAGTTGAAATCAATACCGCCGTTCACCTGAACATAATTTGCTTCACTCGGATAGTAAGATAAATCTTTCTTCTCAACGACTGACTGAGCAAATAACGGTAGTGCAACTGCCATCACGACAAAAAGAATTACAAAAATCCTCTTCATTTTTTCATTTCCCTCAAATAACTATTTTCGTTTACTTCTTCAATCAATTCAACTTCTTCGTCAAGTATTTTCTTTTCATAAGAAATACCACCAAACGGAGTACGGCTCTTTGTGTAGGTTTCCTCGGTCATTTCACTTGCCTTGAAGAGTGAAATCGTCTCAAACGTATGGTAACCCAACGGGTTACTGACCAGGACATTTTCAAAAGAGTACACAACAGGAGCATTTGTCTCAACTATGTTGGTATCATTGATAGACAACTCAAATGCGCCCAAATAGTCTGTAAAAATCTTTACAGGAGCATAAGACTCCCGTCTGATATTCAAGTTGTTTACCACAATCTTCTTACTGTTGGCTCCGCCGGAAGTTGTAAAGTCTGCTCTCTGTCTGACAAGTATGTTCTCAACATCTATGTATTCAGCATAGGTCTTGAAATCCATTTCGTCTACAGTCACATTTCTCGCTTCTATAGGATCATTGATGCTCGTTACATCCCAGATATATGCAATCGGGAAATCAATAGAACCATTTCGGGTAATGTTGAGGTCAGACCTCCTGGAAGTTTTGATTGATGCTCCACCACTTCCAACAACAGCTGCATTGACGTTAATCATGGATCTGCTGTCTTCAATGACAATTTTGTGGAAAAGATTGTCATAACTGATGTTGTCCTGGAAATATCCGGTTGAGTCTTCAAACATTCCGTTATAGATATTGTTCTCTATGTGCACGCCTCTTCCGATGGTCGAAATACTTGTATTTGCATAACCGTCATTATCACTGTTCACAACAAGATTTGACAGGAATTCTCCGGACTTTGTAGCAAGCTCACCGTTGAGATAGATATTGTTGATCTTAATCGGATATGACTCAGTAAAACTGCTTAGAACAGCAACATCATCATAAGTATCACTTACGTTTACAATATCACCCAGAATCAGAGGATACTGATTCAGCAGTCCGCTATTAGGATCTTCGGTAACACTGACAGTTCCAAATCCGTGGTTGATATTGATAATAGCCTGACCTGAAATCTGTCCAGGTGGAACATACTTTGACTGAATACGATAAGGCTGCTGGAATCTGACATAACCCTGATAGTTCACTATATCAAACAGATAAATCTTCTCATTTCTGCCATCTTCGGACACAAAGATTGCATTTACATTGCTGCCTTCAATAGTCGGGATAAGATCCGCCTTACCTGTTGTCGGATCATAATCAAGGTTGTTCTTTTCTACATAAGACGGAAGCACGAACGTATGGTTCGTAATACCGGATGTGACTCTTGCATTCAGAACAATATCATCAGCAATGAATACTATTCCCTTTCCTGCGGTAATCTTTTCAGTACTTCCGAGCTTGAGACGATAGAAATCAGCGTCTTCGTCTTTGATACCACCAATCTGAATTACACCCTGAGGAGCATAGATATCTGTATACCTGCCTTCCTGATAATTCAATCCGTTGATGATAATATTTCCACTCTGGGCAAAGATTTTCACATCATGATCATCAGAGGTAAGGTTTCCCTTTATTGTTATATTACCCGTGTAATCCACGGAGTGATTTTCAGGTCCCTTGTAGTACGGGTTGGCCTCATTGCGGAGGCTCTGGATTTCAACACCGTAAATCTTCTCTGCCGGATCTGTTTCAGGAACAACAAGATTCCTCGGGAAATCACCTGAATCTCTGTCCTCTCCGTTGATTACAAGCGAAGATGTAAGACTCTCAACTTCTACAAGTTTTGAAAGGTCAATGTCCTTGAATTTCTCAATTACGGCCTGTACGGACTTCTGGCCATCCTTATCGGTCATATCAATGGAGCCGAAAACAAGAGAATAATCCGAATAGTTTATTACCTTCACTCCACCGGGCTGTTTGATCTTGAACTGAAGTTTGTTATTCTTTGATTCGATTGCTACATCAAATTTTGTATTCTTCTTGCCGGTCAGACCTTCAATGTTCACATGGCTGGCTCCGAACAGATACATGTCTTTGAATACGTAGGCATAAGGATTGTACTCAAGAGCATACTGTTCTTCAGTCTTGAGACGTGACTCAACCAAGGCCTCCATAATAATACCACGAACTTTCTCGTTTTCTGTCCTGATAGTCTGGCATTCAATTTTCTCTTCTGTGAGTCTGGTATTGATACTATTGATTCTGGCAAGAGTCTCATGCATTTCATCAATTTCTTCGTATCCGCCTTCACCATTGGGAGAAAGACCGAGCACAATAGTGCCGTCATCTTTTTTATATCCGAACATGGAGAAATTCAGGTCATTATATCCGGTTTCAAGATCCAATTCCGCTACTTTGTCGCAAGCCTGTTCAAAGCCACTGATAAAAGCGGTCTTTTTAGCCTGAGAGATTCCCATATTGTTGATGATCTCTTCAACTTTGTTCTTGTTAAGATCTTCAAAGCCATCAAGCTGACTGATAATAGCGTCCATAGTGGCCTGGTCATACTGATCACCTACCAACTCCTTGATATCGGCTTTGGTAATGGCCAGTACATTCTGGAAATCATCAATCTCTATTTGTCCGGTCATCGTTTTTATGTTGAATTCAGTTGAGAATTTCTGATACTCAGCGTTCGCACGGTTTATCATCTGCTGTTCAGCGTCAATTTCTCTGATTCTTGAATTCAGGATGGTGATTTCTCCATTGACTTCCTTCAGAGAGTCCTCAAGGTAAATGAGTCTCTGCTGCTTGAGTTCAAAACCAGTATAGTCCGGGTTGTTTACAATCTCGTACTCGCCATCAGCGAATCCCTTCGATTTTGTTTTATCAACTGTTCCGTCGCTATTTATGTAAAGTATCTTATCTTCGCCCTTGCCGGCTACAACGTCACCGTCCAATACAAACTTCGGAGTGTAGTCTGAATGTGAGTTACTCTTATCACTTCCTGTCTTTTTCTTTCCGAAGAGGATGTAATAAACCTTCTTCCAATGGTTGTTGGATGAAACCGAACCACTACCCTTGGAGAAAGAGATGTTCATGTCTCTTTCTGTCTTGAGAGTACCTCTTCCTGCTATTTCGCCGTAACCGGGTGAAACATTGTTATCCGCTACAGTGAAAGTGTTGTTTATGGTCTTGGTTGCATGTCCGTCCACATCTACACTCGGGGCAACAGCATTGTGCTGGGTAAAGGCCTCCTGTGAAACCTCAATATTGGAAGCGCCCATGAATTCAATATCAAGGAACATTGTGGACCAGAGCCATCCGTTCACATTCAGATTGTTGTTTACAGTAAGATCAACGGATGAATATGAGTCCGGATCTGACCAGGCGTCCCTTGCTTTGACATGGGCATAGGATCTGAGGATACCATTTGCATCAAACTTGAATTCCAGAATCTGAGCCTTGACAACAGAACCTGCACTCACATTCACAGTATTTGTATTGTTTGATGTAAGTCTTGCCTCAGCTGAAGGCCATGCTGATAATCCGTCAGCACTTGCACCACCATCCTGCTGGAACTGGAAAGTAGGTCCTACTGTTACTGTACCAAGACCTGTAGACTCAATATGTGAGTTGTTGATATCTATTGTATTTTCCTGGTTAAGGGTGTTTCTGATATCAACACCGTTAACCGGAACAAGACCACCTGCAACAGTCTGGTACTTCACGTAGTCATCGGTATCAGTACTGATATTTGTCGTGGCTGAAAGATTGAAATTAGTTGAATAGATATTTGAGTTATTGACCGTAACTGAAGACTTGGATGTGTATGTATTGTCGGATTTATCCGAACTGACCAGGACAAACCCGCCGCCCTTGTTTGAAGAGGAATCCTTGACCAGTTCATTGTTCTTTACGTCAATTGAGAAAGTACCTATGGCTTTGGAATCTGATCCGATATTTACTCCATCAACTACAACGGATGAAGATGTATCAAGAGTCAGGTACTTTCCGTCATTCTGTACTGCCACGAATCCACCGGAACTTGAATGTGAGACACTGTCAATTGTGGTGTCAGAGTAGTTTGTCAGGAAGAAATCTCCGTTGCCAGCATTTCCTGATGAAAGTCCGGAGAATGAAACTGTTGATTTTCCTGTTATGCTGTTCTTTGCAGTAGGACTTCCTACATGGACTGCTCCGCCTCCGCTTGTTGAGAGGTTGAGTGTTCCGTAACGCAGAGTTTTGAAGTTTGCCGTGAACTTGTTGTATTTGAGTGTTCCACCGAAAACACCTTGTGTTTCAGCACTGAGAACAGAGTCAAGATCGCTTAAATCCACATTTGCAAGAATACCTGCAGAGAAAGTAGAAAGGTCTGTCTTTACATCGTTTGTATGATTTGCATAAAGTACAGCTTCGCCATTTATGGTATTGTTTCCACCGAATAATACTTTGAGTCTGGACTTCGACTCAGTTTCAACACTGAGACTCTTAACACCTACCAGGTTGCCCGATGTATCACCGGCCTTTCCATTTGTTGAGGCATCAAGCTCTGCGTTGATTTTAAGATTTCCTGTAGTAAAGCCTTGTTTGTCAACACTTGAGACGTTGAAATATGTGTGTGAAATCACATTGTTTTCGGCCCTTGCAGTGGTTCCTACATTTACACCGGCAATTGAGATATTGACTGAGTCAACTGTGGCATCAGCCTTGATGTTGTCGTTGCCAAGTTTCTTTGCAGTCTCAACGGTTGTTGTTCCGGAGACTTTTATTACACCCAGGACAGGACGGTTTTGGTCTCCATTATCCTTTCCCAATCCGGAATAGAACCTTGCACTCATATTTGCCTTTGCATCGTTGGAAACGATATCAAAGCCACTGATCCTGACTGCATTGTTCTTTGTAGAGACACTCAGCTTGTTATAACCGGTCTGGATATTGAGGTTTTTGACATCAATATCAACCGCACCCGTACCATTATCCTTTGTGATGATCTGGGCAGAGAATCCGGAACTGTTATTTGCAGTTGTACTTATAAAGCCAAGGTCAATTGGGGAAATAGAAACAACATGGTTCGAACCTGTATACTCGGCTGATCCTGTGGCCTTGATGGTGAGATCTCCTCCGGATTTTACTGCGGATGAATCTACATAGGCTATTGTCTTTGAGTCTCCGACAACCTCATAACCTGCTACAGCTATCTGACCGAATTTCAGCGATACATCAGTAGCGCTTGTTGAAGCCTTGGAATCGAGTCTTGAAATAACATTCACGTTACCCGTTGTAATTACTGACGAGTCATTGATGATAGCCTTGTTCGTGGCAGTGTTTTTATATGCACTGCTTCCACCGCTGAATTTGAGAATATTGAGTTCAACACTGACTGAATCAATATCAACATTATCCTTATAAGCGGCATTGACATCCAAACTCTTTGCAGTGATTACACTGTTATTGCTGACCTCTGCAGTGTTTACGGTGTTCTGCTTGAATGACAATACACCGACACCGGCACTGGCACCACCGGCATCTACATTCACATTTGTGAGTTTGAGAGTATCGCCGTCATAGCCTTTGTAAGTTACATTTGAAGCAATCTTTACATCTCCATCAGCATTGACGGTTGCACCGGATATTCTTGCATGTGATCCGGATTCAGACAGGCTGGCGGGGCTATCTGAAATACCTGCAGATGAAATGATATTCTTGGACTGATTTACTGTTTCATCAATCTTTGAACGTCTTTCAAGCTCACTATAATCGCTGTCAGCTCCGAATCTGATAACACTCACATTTCCGGCAATTGTTGCTCCGCCTATGGAGATTCCAACTCCTGTCTGCTTGTATCCGAAAATCAGTTCCTGATTGACTATTACATCCTTTGCAGTGATTGTTCCGCCGTTGATCTCGGCGAGTGAAAGACCTTTGATGTAGTCTAGTTTGACGCTTGCAATAGGAACTGCGCTTACAGCACCGCCTCCTACTGTTCCGAGTTTGCTTGCAACAAGACTTCTGTCATAAGCTTTTACATCTATGTTATTGTTCAGTGCAACAGTGCGGTCTGTTGCATTGATGGCAGCGCGTGTAACGGATTCAACCTCATTCTTTACAAGGTTGAAGTTCAGAGCAGCTCCCATGAAGTTTGCACCGACCATAACACTGACATTGTCAATGTCCCTGTCTGAATAAGATCTGACATTGAGATTGTTTGTTGTGGGTTCATTGTTTGTCTTGTTTATGTTTGAAAGGTCAAACAGTGCCTCGGCGTTGTTACGATAGTGGTTAAGGACGATATTTGCGGCAATCTGAGCACCCTGGAATTCAAATCCGAATGCAAAGACCATGTTGTCTATACTGTCCTGTACGGCTTTTCCGTTCTCTTCGTTTACTGTAACGGTAACGGTACCGTAGTTATCATTGATTGTAGAGTCATGTATCGTTGCCTTATTGTCGGAACTGTCATCGTTCACAATTATGTTTGCACCGATGGAAGCACCCTGGCCGCCACCTACGGCAACAAGAGATCTGTTATCAGTCTCCATATGACTGAGGGTCTTAACATTGATATCAAAGGTGTTGCTCAGTGTGGAATCTGCAATACGTGCATAGGTCTTGTTTGAATAGTTGTTCTTTATTCCAACAACACCCTGGGAAGCACCCTGCATTGTAAATCCGAGACCAAGCAGATAGTCACCTGTCTTGATTGTGTTCTTTGCATTCACATCAATGTACTGTGTATGCAAATCTTCGTATCCGAATGTTGAATTGAGAACAAGTGCTTCTGCAATCTGCTTGTATGTGTTGAGGGCGACATTCAGAGCAAGAGATTCACCCTGGTTTGCTCCGCCTGCTGCAATCATGATTCTGAGACCATCTATCTTCTCTTCAGAATTGATATTAAGAGAGCCTTTCTTCAGAGTTGAACCGTTCATCAGAGCTGTAAGTTTGCTCTTGTTCAGATTGAACAGGCCGTTGACTGAAACACCGACGTTGTTTGATGCAGCACCGGCAACAAGGATTGTCTTGTCATTCTTTGTTTCAGTTGCAGTTATGTTCAACTTTCCTTCTTCATCAACAGTGACAGTTGTACCGTTCTTTACAACCGCTTCAATGGTGGATGAATCTGTAGGTCTGATCAGCTGACCGGCAACAGCAGCTCTGCCGAATGTACCGGACAGCGAACCTGCAACAAGGTTCTTTGATGTTGTCTCATCTGCGGCAACAGTCACGTTCTTTGCAACAATTGTTGAATTGTCAACAGTTGCCGAGATGTTGTTTTTGACAATCTTCAGGGAGAATGAACCTGCAAGAGTCAGGAAAGAATCAGAGGCTCCTGCCAGGTTATAGAACATATCCCATTCGCTGAATTTTCCATTGAGACTGGCCTGTCCGTAGTCCTCATCATCTGCCCTGTCAAGAACAGCATCAAGATTACTCAGATCTCCATCTTCGGCTTTGCTTGCACCCATTCCGTCATCAGAGAGTGCCTGTATGTTGACATTGCCTGTTGTGTTGACAGTTGCATCCTTAATGGTTGCACTGACATTTTTGTACATCTTGTCAATGTTTACAGATACGGCAAGACCTGCTGATTTCTGGCCTTCGTAAACACCGGCAAGTGTTCCACCGCGGCTGAGTATGAAAGCATTGTCTTCAGCTATGACATCAACACCTGTTTTGCTGTTGAGGTTAAGAATTCCACTTGCCTTGGCTGAAACAGTATTCTTGATGATTCCCAAGGAAACAACTGATGCCAGCATTGAAGTGGATTTTCCAATTGCAGCTGCAGCATTGATTATGTTGAGTTTTTCCTGAGAGTCAGCAACAATGCTGAGTTTTCCATCGGAAGAAGCTACAGTTTTTTCTTCACTTGTATTGTTTGTAACCTCAGCAATTACATTGTTTTTGTGTATGTTGATATTAACAGCACCATTGGCACCAACACCCATGTTGGCCTTACTGTAATCAATTACACCATCAAGGTTGAAAACTTCAGTATTGTTCAGTGCAGAGAGAACGATATCTCCGGTTGCTGAAACATTGGAATTATTGACTATGGCTTTTATGTTGTTGTTTGCGTAAACGATGGAAAGTGAACCATCAAGCTTTGCCTGTCCCTCTACCGGAGCTGTTGTTACACCAACTCCTGCACTTACACCGACAATATTCACTTCATCTTTTGCATCAACAGAAACGGCCTCGGCACCGGAAATGGTAGAACCGTCAACCTGAGCAACAATATTGGATCCAAGGTAGTCCATTGATCCTGCAAATGAGGAAGCAGCCTGGAAAGAGCTTGTGCTTTGGTCTGGATTCTTCTTCTGAAGTGTGAATTCGGCTCCTATGGCAATATCGACATTGGTGATATCACCTTTGGCGTCAATATCTGCTGTACCAACTATTGTTGTGCCGTTTGACACCTCGGCCTTGATTACTGGCTTGTATGTGTTATAGGCAAAAGAACCTCCAAAGGCAAAGTTGGATGAAGTATCAGATTTGACCAGACCTGCTACAATATCCACTGTTGTTGACTGCTCTTTTGCATTTACTGAATTCTTTTTTGATGTGAGCTCACTGTTATCAACGAGGGCGCTTGTCTCTCCATTGCGGAAATAGAGGTTGACTGCAGCTCCGAATCCCATGGTTGAGGAGTCTGAAACACCTCCGCTGGCAAGAACTGAAATTGTCCTGTAATCCGAAGTGACATTAATCTCGCCTTCACTTGCGGTGAGTGTTGAATCCTTTACGGTGGCCTTTATCTTTGTCTTGTCGGTGAAAACACCTACAGAACCGGCAGCTGAAAGGCTCCAGTTTGTTCTGTTTGCAGGATTTGCGGCAGCATTTGCAGCGGGTGCGGCTTTGTCATCACTATTGTAACTTGAAGCCTGACTATCAGATGTTTCACCGGAATCAGGAGTTGGTGCGGGAGCTTCTCCGTCATCAGAGTCACCTTCGTCTTCAACAGCATCCTCTACATCATCTTGAACCGGATTGTCTGCAGGTGCGGCTGCAGGACTGTCTGCATCCTCGGCCTGTTTCTGCCAGTTATCATCTTCCTTATCGGCTTTGACATTGTTGTTTGCTGATGCTGAAGATGCCTCACTTGTAACTGCTCCGGCCATGATAAGGTCGAACATATAGGTCTTGGACTGGGCATTCACACTCACATTGCCTGATGAGGCAACAATGGTTGAATTATCAACAACAGCCTCGACAGTTCTTTTTACATTCTTGACATTAACGGCTGCACCTATTGCTGCCTCAACACTCTTCTCGCCACTTTCTTTTGCATCTGAGTAGGCTCCGGTAAAGTCAATTGATGTAACGTGGTCATCAACATCACGTCTTTGAGCAAAATCAATACCGGCGGTACTGGTTTTTTCATCCACTGTTACGGATTTAAGTTTTGAAAAGAACTCAGCTGTGGCTTTTCCAGCATTTATCTGAACATCCTGGGCATTAATCACTGTGTTGTTGTTGACCTCAACGCTGACCTTACCGCCTACACTCTGCACATTGGTAGCGCCGGCAATATCAACATTATCAGCCTTGGATGCAAGTTTTGTGAGATCTATGTAAAGCTGTTCACTTGCAGCATTCAGTTCTATATTTCCGTTCTCGGCAGTCAGTTTGGTGTTATCGTCGATTTTAACTGTGGCAGTGTTGTCAAAGTCCTGGATAAGTATTGCACCACCTGCACCCTTTCCATCCTCATCCTCAGGTTTCCATATCTGGCCCAGTTTTGTAATCTCAGAAAGCTTCATCTTGAATCTGGAGAAACCTGCACCATCAGAATAAGCCATTGAATTGACTGCATTTACAGCTATATTGCCTTCTGATGTAAGAGTTGAATTATTACTGATTTCTACTGTTGCGTTGTTGGTAACCTTATCAACAACAAGAGATGCTTCTGCTCCTGCTGTTTCTGAAGTTGTATAAGCTCCGGCAAGGTTGTTGAAGAAACCACTAAGCTTGAACACAGGTTTTAAATCAGTCTTTGTCGGGTTTTTGAAAACAGATTTTATATCGAATGAGAAATCAACATCCGGATTGAAAGTATTGGCAGCACCTGCTTTGAAATCAAACCTTATGTTGAACTGCTTGGTGCCCAGGAAAATCTCACCCTTCAGTCCGGGAAGCTCAGTTACAGCATCAATGTTCATGCTGTCCTTGGATTTCAGATCAGAGTCTTTTACAGTGACATTGCTGTTGTTGTCAACATCTGAAATTATCAAAGCTATACCGGCACTGAAACTGAGCTGAGTATCCTTTGAGGTATTCATGGCCGTGGCATTGTTGACATTCTTGTTGAATATGAAAGACCTTATCTGAAGCTTTCCTGCAGAATCAATTGTTGAATTTCCAATATTCACATTGGCAGTTGAGTTTACATCTGACAGAATAAGTGAGCCGCCTACTTTGAGAACATTCGCTGTAGTAGATCCTTCTGCAGGGGTATCTCCGTCCTTATCAGAATCTTCTTTGGATTTCTCCTTGGTTTTGGCAGAAACGGATGTTGAGTACTCACCATAGTTAAGTGACTGGATACTAAGATCACCGTCTGTTGACGTTACTGTTGATTTGTCACCTGAAGTGCCAACTATGTCTATGTTGTTTACAATGTCCGCACTCTCGATTAATACCACAACCGCAGCACCACTTCCTCTGAAGGAAGTATCGGTTCCGACATTGGCGGTGTTGGCTATATCAACATTCATTTTCTCATAAGCGAAAGATTCAACACCGGTCTGTTTTCCGGTCAGAATGGAGTTGTCAATTTTTATTCCTGTGTCAGCTGTTACACTTGAAATAAGGAACGGGAATGTAAACGCAGCCTTGGTTTTTACATTTGCTTCCACTTTGAGTGAAACATTGTTGGTTGACAAAGCGTTGGTATTCAGATTGCCTTCAGCCTTAAGATTGGAGCTGTCCTGAATCAGGACCTTTGAAGTGGTTTTTGATCCTACGGACATCAGCCCCGCTTCAGCAGCTTTTCCAGAATCCTCACTTGATACAACATTTAATTCAGCTATTTCGGAATTTGAATTGGCATTTGTCAGAACATCAAGATTCCCGGAAGCATCTATTGTACTTCCGTTTCTGATCGTGATGTTTGCGCTGCTTGCTGCTCCTATATTTGTCTGCAACTCATCCCAAATCAGTTTGCCAAGACCACCAAGTTTGTTGAAACCGTTTTCAGAAAGGAAGTCCGCGGAAAGATAACCCTTCTCTTTTGCCTTATTCATGGCATCCTGGAAAGCAGTGGTATTTAATTTAAACGCAACACCGGTTGCTTTTCCGGGTTTCAGCAGATAATTTCCGGTAGCTGTTATCTTGATATCTGTTCCTTTGATTATGGAATCATCGATTATGACTTCTGCTTTTGCATCTTTTTCGAGAAGCGATTTTGTGCTGGTAATTTCCGTGGTAACTGAAATTGAAGACTCTGCTTCTACTGCAACTTCACCGGAAACTATGGTTGAGTCATCAATCAATATGGTTGAAGTAACATCAGATTGGCTACTTACCGTTGATTCATTGTTGGCATCAACATTGCTTCTTGCTGAAAGAATGACCTTGCCGTTACGCACAGTAACGTTTGTTGCATTCACAGCGGTATTGTTTACAAGAGAGTCGAAAACATCCTTGCCGGTATATACCTCGCTATCCTGCAGGTTTATGTTCTTGGAAACAACTTCAACTGTATCGGCAGCATTGATTTTTCCGTTGATAAGAACATCGCCGGAGGCATTGGATATGAGGTTTTTGTAATTATCAGTTGTCTGGTCAGTCTTGTAGGTATCGTAGGCACTTGAGGTTGTTGAGACGAGAGAAACAGAACCCACATTCAGGACGCCGGAAGATCCGATAACAATACCATTGGGGGAAACAAAGATGGCATTGCCGTTGGTAAATGCTCCGCTCGAGTTTGTTGTATTCACTACACCCCAGATATTGATCTTGTTGTCTACCAGGTTGATGAACTTGTTGTAGTCGGAAGTGAATATAAGGTTTGCAGTATCGCCCTCTTTAAGGGTGAAGTCTGTGTAAGATCTTACTCCGGTGTCGGAGAAAACGTCCTGAGGGGTAATATTGTAAACGTTGCCTTCGGGGGTGATACCGGTGATTATTGTTTCTTCTGGGGCGGCGGCAAAAAGCAGTACAGGACTACCTGAAAGGAGTATGTTTATACAGAGTATGCTCGCCAGTATCTTCTTCAGTTTTTCCATAGGGTCCCCCAGTTTACCACCAGCTTATTAGGATATTTTACTTTACGCGCGTACAATTGTGAAGTAAAATAACATAAAATTTATGAAAGACGATAAGACCAAACGGACCTCTTTGATATTAATATCTCTGCTTCTTCTTACTGTGGCCGTATTCATCATAATTGCAATTCTGGCTTATCCTTCTAATTCCGGAACACGCAAATACAAAGTTGAAAATGAGATAATTATTGGTTCTTCCGTTGAGTCTGAAGTCGTCCCTGTTCTTCCAACTGTTCCGACCGTTGACGTAGAGGTCATTCCCACCCCTTCTGAAGCTCATACAATTGAGCCGGAAGTGACACCGGTTGTTCCCCACGTTGAAATTGAATTGGAAGTTGAGGTTCTTCCCGAAGTTTCCGCCGAGGTAACAGAAGTTGAACCAGAAGTTGAACCAGAAGTTGAGCCGAAGGATATTTCTGCGGAAATCCTGGTAGATAAACAAGAAAATACTGTTACCGAAATTCCAGAGATCAGAAGAATCGGTCAGGAGCCTTATAAAAAGACCTACAACATCAAGGCTGAAATAATTGAAGACAAGGAACTCCAGCCCACACTCATAATAGCAGAGGTGTTCTCAACCAGGATAATGGTTGCAGACATAATTCTGGATGAGTATGAGACATATCAGATTAAGGCTCAGATTCTGGCCAACCGGTTCGGCATTGCCCCCGAAATTCTTGCACCTACAGACAACCCCTATGGAATAAAGGCAGAGCTCATTTCAAACAAATACGGAATCAATCCTGAAATCCTGTCTGATGGCTCTTATGCAAGACAAATGAAGGCCGAGGTTTTAAAGGATGAATATCAGACGCCTTATGTGATGAAAGCCGAACTTTTAATTGGACCGGCGAGCGAAGGCACTGAATTCGGAATTGTCGATGTAGAATTCTCTGATTCACAGATTTTCTCAAAATCCTATCTGAATGAACTGAAGAAGAAATCCCTGGATGAATATGATGCAATGGATGCCCTTACCCATATTCTGAATGACGTCAACAATGAGTACATCTCCCGTGGTTACCCCAATGCCTATGCATACCTTCCCGAACAGGTGGTTGATGATGGAGTGTTCTTCATAAAACTGATTGAAGGCGTAATCGGAAAGGTAATTCTTGAAAACAACGTTTATACAAACGATGTTTATATCCTTTCCCACTTTGACCTTGAACCCGGAGAGCTTTTTGATATTTCGGATCTTGAAAATCAGCTTTTGTTATACAACAAGTGGGCACCCGGTGTTGCAATAACAGCTCGTCTTGAACCCGGTGAAGAGGAAGGTTCAACTGATATTATCCTGACTGCACATGAAGTTTATCCCAACGAAGTAACGGTATTCGGAGATAACTACGGAAGTGCAGGTTATGGAGATTATCGTGCCGGTGCATCTGTATCAATGAACAGCCTTACCAAAAACAGGGATATTCTGGCTTATGGCGCAACCCTGACAAAGGGCTCATTTAACATGTTTGCTGATTACAGTCTGTTTACCCCCAAACATGACATCCGCATAGGAATCAAAGGCACATACGGCCAGTCTGTAGTTTCAACAATCTACGAGGAATACAAGATTAAGAGCGTGAGCAGAAGTTATGGATTATACACTTCAATTCCGCTTCAGAGAACCCTCACTTCTCAGTTCAGTTTTTCTGCATCAGGCTCATACATGTACGCAAGATCTTCTGCTCTTGATCCTGAAATCATAATCACCGAAGAAGTTGTCACGAATGTTTCGACCGGGTTCAGCCATATTATCTCAACATCCAATATCTACGTATACGGCAATGTAAACGTAACATTCGGCCTACCCTACTACGATACGTCGTCCGACTACATTAAAGCTGACGGAATGTTCGGATTCCGCCTTGGAGACCTCTTTGGTATCTACGTGACAGGAAAGGCACAGGTTCAGTTTGTTCTGGATTCCAACGATCTCCCGAAATCTCTTGATATGCAGGTTGGAGGTTCTTCAACTGTAAGAGGATACAAAGAACGCTGTGCATGGGGAAAAGAAGGAGTTCTTACCAACCTTGAGTACCACATCGGATTTGAGCCGAATGTTCTTGATGCATTCGCATTCCTTGATTTTGCATACATAAGACCTTACCCCAATACCGGCGAGAACTTCCTGCTCAGCGCAGGTATCGGAGCAAATATCACTTTGTTCAAACATCTGGCTATAAGTGTTGCTGCAGGCTTCCCGCAGATAGCGCTTTCTGTTCAGGATCCCAACGCTGATGATGAGTGCAGAGTCCACGTTGGAATAAGTTTGAATATCTAATCAGTTTTACTTCAGATTCAGGTGCTTCTTAAGCCATACAACGTCATAAGGTGTGACGCTTACAAGCTTTTCTTCATTGAAACGTTCTGTATCTCTGAAGTCTGAATCCTGGTCCGTGAGTTTCTTGAGCAGATATGCGTAATCATCGTTACTTGTCTCTGCCTGCTGTCCTTCGATACTCAGATAAACAAGGCGTGCATGCTTGTTGTTCTTAACAGTTCTGAGCCTTTCGCGCCTGATTTCATCTGCGTAGGCATCACCACTGTTTTCTCTGATCTGAGCATTAAGATCCCTGATTTCTGCTTTAAGCTCCCTGCATTTGTTCTGAATCTCATCAGCCTTGTTTGCAGTGTTCTTTGTAATGACGATAAGGTCATGAAGAGAATCTATACCATAAATCTTGGGAACATACTTCTTATGCTTTGTCTTTCCTTCTTCAATGAAAATTTCGGCATAATCTGTCTCTTCTGCAACAACCATTTCAGGTTCCGGTGCAGGTACGGCTACGGGCTCGGGTTCCGGCTCGGGCTTTTCTTCCTTGTTATCTGAACCACCTGTGGAACAGGCAATGATTGTAATGATGGTAAGAATTGCAATTATGGCCAGAAGAATCCAGACATAGAACGGGATACCGGCCACGGGGCCTATTTCCTCAATTGTTACAGTTGTCAGTACAACCTTACTTCCGTTTCTTTCAACAAGACGGTTGTCTACAGATGCAAGAATCTGAGTTTTTGAGTTTTCAGGCTGTGTTATTGTGATTTCGGATATGGTTGTAGGCTGGGAACCGCTGATGTTGACAATATAGTCCTGACCGTTAATCTCTACAGGTTTTCCGTTTATTTCAACAGATCTGGAAACACGGGTACCTATATTCTGGCTGCAACCGGCCAGAACCATGACAGCAATCAATCCGAATATAATAATATTTTTTTTCATACAATCAGACTACAGCAAGCCAATTGTAAAATCAAGCAAACCTGTATTCTTCCATGAACTGCTCGTATGTGCGGTTGAATCTGTCGCTGTTGTGCTTGTAGTCGTTCAGTGTCTGGTGCAGGTTCAGGTTGTGCATTCCTGAATCAATGATACATCCGGCAATGTTGGAACAGTGGTCACTGACACGTTCCATACTTGCAAGAATATCGTTCAGGATGAAGCCTGCCTCAATGCTGCATCCGCCGCGCTGAAGTCTTCTGATGTGGCGTGTGCGCATCTCTTCCTTCAGATAATCGACAACCTGTTCAAGAGGCTCAACCTTGAAAGCGGCATCAACGTCTTTGTTTACAAATGCTTTATAGGCAAGCTCTATAATGTCCTTGATAGCCTTGGAAACAACGGCAAGTTCCTTTTCCGCATCCTCTGAGAATGCAATTCCCTTCTGCTTCATCTCGCCTGCTGAAACCACGATATTCACGCTGTGGTCTGCAATTCTTTCAAAGTCGGCAATAAGCTTCAGATAGGCAGCGGCAGTCATACTCTGATCTTCGTCTATCTTGCGGCTGCTCAGTTTGACAAGGTAAGAACCGATGATATCCTCATAGTGGTCCGTGACATCTTCCAGCTTACGGATTTCTTCTTCCTTGGCTTCCGTGTACTGTCCTATGGAATCAATGCTTTCCTTCATGGAATCCCTGGCTACTTTGGCAAGATCGTTCATAAGAACATGACAGCGTTCAAGAGCAACTGCGGGAGTCTTCATAAGACGCTCATCAAGCTCGACAACCTGCGGTTTGGAAGTTTCCTTGACAAGGTGGCAGACAAGCTTTTCCAGAAGGCCGTCCATCGGCATGAGAAGGACAACGCAGAGAAGCTTGAAAAGTGTGTGAACAATTGCAATTCCGAACGGATTTGTAGCTTCCATAAGGAATGCGGGGGCAATTGCAAGTCTGACGACCATGTAGATTATCAACCAGAAAACAGCACCGATTATGTTGAATGCAAGGTGGAACATTGCAGCTCTCTTTGCATTTGTGTTGGTTCCGACGGATGAAATCAATGTAGGAACACAGGCTCCGATATTCATACCCATGATAATCGGGATTGCAATTTCAAATGAAACAAGGCCTGTCATTGAAAGGGACTGCAGAATACCGACAGATGCAGAACTGGACTGAATCATGGCAGTAAGAACAGCACCTGCAACAAGACCCAGAAGCGGGTTTTCAAAGGTAAGCAGAATGTTGCGGAATTCCGGAACATCCTTGATGGCGGAAACGGCTCCCGACATGGTTTCAAGACCGAACATCAGTGTTGCAAAACCCAGCAGGATTGTACCTGTATCCTTGGCTTTTGTGTTTTTTGCACCCATCAGCTTTATGACACCGATCAGTGCAAGAACAGGTGTGAATGACGATGGTTTGAGGAGCTGAAGGAAGAAGCTTCCCCCGGAAATACCGGAAAGGCTGAGTATCCACGCCGTGATTGTGGTTCCGACGTTAGCGCCCATTATCAGACTCATGGACTGTCTGAGGGTCATCAGTCCTGAGTTTACAAAACCTACAACCATGACCGTTGCAGCTGAAGAACTCTGGATAACAGCTGTAACAGCAAGACCTGTTGCAAAACCTACCAGTTTCTTGTCCGTAAGTCTTCCCAGAATCTGTTTGAGGCTGTTACCTGCCCTTCTCTGAAGAGCCTGTCCCATAACGTTCATTCCGAACAGGAAGAGGCTCAGACCGCCAATAAGCGTTAATCCGTCGAATATGCTCATAGGTATTTTTTATAATATACGGGGGTTTTTGACAATACTGTCAGTTTTTGACCTTGGGAAGATTCCAGTTGAAATGCCGAGCGAGAAACCTGACTACTATGATAACAGAAAGTCCTACAACTACGGCGGCAACACTGTTTACATTTCTGAGCAACATCATAACAACTGCTCCGATAATTGACGCTGCAGCATAGACATACTTTACAAAAATATCCGGGACCTTAGTTGCAAGTAGATCTCTTAGAACACCACCTCCGACTCCGGTTATCACTCCCAGGAAACAGCAGAGAAAAAAGCTTTCATGGTAGTTGATTCCAACAAGAACTCCGTTGACTGTAAATGAAGCCAGACCCACCGTATCAAACCAGAAAAACAGGTTTTCAAACAGGTGGTTTACGGAAATTGATGTTTTTTTGTGAATGTCAAAATAGCAGAGCAGGAAGAAGATGCTTGAAGTAGCAAAGGAGATAGCTACATACAGGGGGTCTGTGAATATTACCGGAGGAATCCTCCCTATCAGGATATCCCTCATTACTCCGCCTCCCAGAGAAGCAACTCCTCCAAGTATGCACACGCCCAGGTAGTCCATATTCTTGCGTATGGCAACAAGGGCACCGGACACGGAAAAAGAGATTACTCCAAGAACGTCCAGCACAACAAGCAATTCAGGTTTCATAGCGTATTATATCTTGAATATTCACCCCCAAAAATGCAACAATAATTTGCAATACTTACGGAGGAATCCAAGGTGAAATTGCTTGAAGAAAAAATCCTCAAAGAAGGAAAAGTATTGCCCGGCAACATCATCAAAGTTGACGGCTTTCTTAATCACAGAGTAGATACCAAATTCATGAATCTGGTTGCTGACGAGTTCAAAAAATACTTTGACGTCAGCAGGATAACAGCCGTTCTTACGGCAGAGGCAAGCGGAATACCTGTGGCCACAATCTGCGCCCACAACTTCGGTGTTCCGCTTCTTTTTGCAAAAAAAGCCAAGAGCGATAACATTGAGAACGGCCTGTATAAATCAGAGGTTTTCTCATATACCTACAAAAAGACAGTTACCCTGATCCTTTCCAAGGAATGGCTTGGCAGCAATGACAGGGTTCTTATTATTGATGACTTCATGGCAAACGGAAACGCAGTACAGGGTCTTGTAGACATTGTCAATCAGGCCGGAGCCTCTCTTGAAGGAATCGGAATTGTAGTGGAAAAAGGCTTCCAGGGCGGCGGAGACAGGTTCCGCGATATGGATGGAGTAAAGTACAGAGCCCTTGCTGTCATAGACAGTATCGACAGTCAGAAAATGTCATTCAGGAAATTCGATGAGTAATCTCAACAAACTTAAAGGAAGAGTCAGTCCGGTTCAGGCATTTCCTTTTGAACCTTGTTCTTCCGCAGGACATGGAGGATCACAATGTCAGATAACAGTGGCGAAAGAGTTTTAATCCTTGATTTCGGTTCCCAGTACAACCAGCTGATTGCACGCCGTGTGCGCGAAAGCGGTGTCTACTGTGAACTTAAACCCTTTTCCACCCCGTTTGAAAAGATTAAGGAGTTTTCTCCGTCGGCCATCATCCTCTCAGGCGGCCCTTCAAGCGTCTATGAGGACAAATCCCCTTCCCTGGATCCCCGGGTCTTTGATCTTGGCCTTCCGATTCTTGGAATCTGCTACGGAGCCCAGCTTCTTGCCCACACCCTTGGCGGCACTGTAGTGCCCGCCGATTCCCTCTCCTCCCGCGAATACGGCCATACAGTTACAGACTTTGACAACTCATCAAATCTGTTTGCAGGAACAGGAGAACAGAGCGTTGTCTGGATGAGCCACGGAGACAGTGTCAAAGTGCTGCCTCAAGGCTTCAAGGCCACAGCAAACTCCGCAGGCTGCCCCTTTGCAGCCTTTGAGAATGCTGAAAAGAAAATATATGCAGTTCAGTTCCACCCCGAAGTAAGCCATACCCAGAAAGGAACTGAAATAATCGGAAACTTCCTTCATAAGATCTGCGGCCTGAGCAGCAGTTGGACAATGGGCAACTACAAGGAAAGCGCAATAAAGTCCCTTCGTGAAAAGGTTGGAGACAAAAAAGCCCTTCTTGCCCTTTCAGGTGGTGTAGACAGTTCTGTTGCAGCTGCCCTGATGTCCCAGGCCATTGGAAAAAACCTTACCTGCGTCTTTGTTGACCACGGTCTTTTGAGGAAGAACGAGGGTGATGAAGTTGAAAACGCCTTCAGAAACTACCCCGTCAACTTTGTCCGTGTTAATGCACAGAAACTGTTCCTCGATGCCCTGAAAGGCGTCTCAGAACCTGAGAAGAAGCGCAAAATCATTGGAGAAACCTTTATCCGGGTCTTTGAGCAGGAAGCAAAGAAGATCGGTAAGGTAGACTTCCTTGTTCAGGGAACAATCTATCCGGATGTAATTGAATCAGGCATGGGAAGCAACGCCGTTGTAATAAAGAGCCACCACAACGTGGGAGGTCTTCCTGACCATGTTGATTTCAAGGAAATAATTGAACCGCTGAGGCTGCTTTTCAAAGACGAAGTCCGTTCATTAGGTACCGAACTCGGTCTACCGTCTTCGCTTGTCAACCGTCAGCCCTTCCCCGGTCCCGGTCTTGCCATAAGAATTATCGGAGACATAACCGAAGAAAAGCTTGAAACCCTGCGTGAAGCCGACTACATCTTCAGAACCGAGCTTGAGAACGCCAAGGTTGAAGGTGCAAGCCAGTACTTTGCTGTTCTGACCGATACAAGAAGTGTCGGAGTAATGGGCGACGGCAGAACCTACGACCGCATGGTTGCCCTCAGAAGCGTCTGTACATCGGACTTCATGACTGCAACCATAACCCACATTCCCTACCCTGTTCTGGAAAAGGTATCAAGCCGCATTGTCAACGAGATTCGCGGAGTAAACCGCGTAGTCTACGACATTACAGCCAAACCCCCTGCAACGGTTGAGTGGGAATAAAATACTATTTGTTGATAAATACTTAATATAACAAGAGTTAAACATGATATAATTGAAAAAAGTCACAGAAAAAGTCACAATTGTTTTTTGACTGATAATCAAAAACAGGTCTAATTTGGTTTTATATTAATAAGGGGGAGTCTATCTGAATTGATGGACTCTCTTTTTTCTTTGTCTTTTCTCTTTCTGATTTCAATAAAAATATACTTAACTCTTATTAAGCATTAGTATATAATTATCTACAGAGAGGAGAGTTATCTATGACTTATGGTTATCTGAGAGTTTCAACTGTTGAACAGGACAACAACAAGTTTCAAGGTGAGATTCTTCTGTATTCAAACAAGAATCACTTAGGTCATGTCTCTTTTGTGGAAGAGAAAGTAACTGGTGTAAAAGATTGGAAACAGAGAGAATTGGGAACACTCATCAACACAAGATGTAAATCAGGGGACAATATAATAGTCTCTGAACTGTCTAGAATCTCAAGGAGTATTATTCAAATCTATGAAATCATTACTGTCTGTCAAGAGAAGGAAATCACACTTCACTTTATCAAACAGAATCTTGTAATTAGAAAAGACAATGACATGACTACAAAAGTCATGTTGTCTACTTTTTCTCTCATTTCTGAGATGGATACTCGGTTCTCTCAAGCAGTTTCATATTGACCTCATCCGGGTATGATTATAGCACTATTCCTAAAAAATAAAAATAATTCAACTTTTAGGAATTGTCTGCCGCATATGTCCGACTATTGTCCGACAAACATGGTAATATTATAAATAATATGAACAAAATTAGAGTTATCTATACAGATAGAATAATGGAAGACACACAAAATACGTGGAGTCAAATTGCTACTATTGAGTGGGAGTAAACCTCAAATGGGTTCGACAATCAAAGAAGTCCGCAGAGACTTCAAAACGAACATCGTCAAAGACACTTTCAG